>Ga0208867_1000025_pt1 | contig 55196 bp, 41 predicted proteins | sample CryBogCBE05Oct08_FD_185505 | JGI IMG/M metagenome (GOLD analysis project Ga0208867, IMG submission 185505) | Freshwater microbial communities from Crystal Bog, Wisconsin, USA - CBE05Oct08 (SPAdes) (version 2) | ecosystem: Environmental > Aquatic > Freshwater > Lake | place: Crystal Bog... | reverse complement strand
CGCTATTGTTTCCTTGGTAGATCGTTGTTCAAAATTCACCGTACTCAAAAAGATCGATCGTAAAACAGCAAAAGCTTTTACCAAGGCTGCTGTTGAAAAACGAGGGGGATTATCGTTATTATTATCTGTAATTACAATCACCCTTGACAATGGCAAAGCATTTGCCGATCACGTCACTATAGCAGATAAATTGGGTGCCAAAGTTTACTTTGCTAAACCCTACCATGCATGGGAACGTGGACTCAACGAGCATACTAACGGTCTGATTCGCCAATACTTACCAAAAAGTACTGATTTCACCCAAGTTTCTGATGAAATGGTGCAAGAAATTGAAGACAAACTCAATAACCGACCACGCAAGATCTTGGGCTATAAAACACCGATGGAAGTGATGATGATGCACCAAAACATGCATTAACATGAGATTAATAAAAATTTTTATTTCGCATGTTCCCAAAATTTGGAACAAAGGAGTGCAAGCGATTGTTTCACAAATCTATCAGGTTTTAGTAAAACTTGAGAGGAAGTTTAGCTCTTTATTTTGAGCGTACGAGTTAAATACACTCTTTGGATCGGGGATCAGGCTAAGCAAAAGGGGGATGAATTTGCGTTCCTTTTGATAGCATTTGAATAAAAAGCATCGCGTTACCCAAATTACTCCTGCTCCCACTTTCTTCTTATTCTTGTCTTTTTTGAGTAACTCTTACAATGTGCCTCTTAAATAAGCTTGAGGTGTTATGACTATCTGTTGGATCTTCCTAGAGAGATCCAAGGAAGATCTCTGTTACAGCTTCAAGAGGTGCTCTTGTATTAATTTTTTTTACCATTTGCGCTTGTACTCGATTGCAGAAACATTTTTTACGAAAGCATTGCAAAAATCAAACTCAAACGTTATACACGAGGAACTGGCCCTGAGATGTCTTTTTTGACTCTATGGTTTTAATTAATATCAATGCACTTCCCTTGTGAATCGGCGGTGATTAAGACTCAAGAATTGGATTTGTATCTCAATGGCGTCTACCGTAGGGTCTTGGACCAATTTTTGATTCAGGGCGAGAATCTTAAATTTTATTGATGTACTTCAGGCTTTCTATTCACTACACTTAGTTGATATCAACGTCGTTAATGCACGTTCTGAAGGAGTGCCCCACCTTTTAGCTAATAAGGACATCATGCCTTTTTTTGATAAAACGATAGCACTGCATTTATTTTAAAAGATGACTTTTCTCCGTGCATGTCCTGCAGGGAGGAGGAACTCGTTCGCGTTTAGAAGCCATCTTTCAAATTTAAGTCTACGACTTGAGTTTGCTAAAGCTCTTTATACTCACGTGAGTGATCGTTTTGATTTTCATCATCATCGCTATTTTCATTTTTATTTTGAATTGAAAAATAGTCATATCGGTCTGAAATATTCCATATTTTATCAATGTGAATGCAGAACATTTGAGAAATGATAGCTGCTTCATCTTGACTGATTCTATTGCCTCTGAGATTTAATTCGTGAATGCTTGGCACTTCAGCAATCCCAATAGCTCCAGTAATTGTGATTTTGTTGCCTCTCAGATCCAAGTCTCTTATCTCGGGCATTTGTGCAATACTCAAAGCTCCAGAATCTCTGATGAAATTTTTCGAAAGATTTAACTGAATGATTTTTTTCATCTCAAAAATGTTCAAAACTCCACTATCGTCAATAGTATTATCACTGAGATCAAGCTTGGTGATCTGCTTCATTTGAGCAATGATTGCGGTATGATTGTTATTGATTTTATTGGAACTGAGTATCAAGGTTTGAATACTTCGCATTTCAGCAAGGTGATTCACACCCTCATCTCCGATGAAATTGGAGCTCAGATTCAATCTTATCACGCCCTTCATTTGAGCAAGATAGAAGGCTCCAAGATCTCCTATTTTATTCTCTCTGAGATTCAAATCGGTAATTTCTCGCATTTGAGCAATGGCATATGCTCCATCTGCTGTGATTTTGTTGAGACTGTTTCCTAGATTTAATGTTCGAAGACCCTGTATCTGAGAAATCTCAGTGGCTCCGTGATCTTGGATATTAGTGCTTGCAAGATGTAGCTCTACTACTTCTTGCTTGCCAGCAATTTCTTTCACTGCATTGATTTGAGCTTCGTGTTGGGAGGGATTCACAGATCGCATAGTCTCACTGATGTTTAATTTTACAATCCCTTGCATTTGAACAATCTTAGTCAGCCCCTTAGCCTCGATAATATTCTGAGAGATATCTAAGTCGACAATTCCCTTCATTTGAGAAATAGCAATAGCTCCACGCTCAGAGATCCAATTGTTCGCAAGATTTAAATGGATAATGAACTTCATTTGAGAAATAGTGACGGCTCCATCACATGTGATGCAATTAAAGCTCAGGTTCAAATCGGTAACATTGTGCATCTGAGAAATAAAGACTGCTGCTTTTTTTTTCATTTCATTATGTGAGAGATTGAGCTTTCGAATCTCTTGCATTTGAGCAATGTCAGAGGCTCCATCTTTTCCAATATTATTATAAGAAAGATCTAAGTCGGTAATTTTTTGTGTTTTAGCAATGGTGGTTTCCCTATCCATGAGCACATTCATGATTTTGTTTACATCATTGTCGGTGATTCCATGTCCTTTAAGACTTAACTTTGACAAATTTTTAAGTTCGGAGAGAGCCAATAAAAGTCCCTCCAAAAATTCCTCATCAAAATAATGATTCTCATCATACATTCTGTCGATAGATAATGCTACTAGGGTGTCAGGAAGCTCTTCTAAGATACGAGGGTTCAGCATTGCGTTGGAAAAATTAGAAACTGTAAGTACTGCAATCTTTCTGCAATGACCTTTCTTAATGCTAGAGTAAATTTCATCAGAAATATACCTTTGATTCAGAGACAATGGTCGACTTGAGCAGACGAAATCTGCTGCTTCCGAAACGTCAGGTGATGCTTTAGCGGTTAGTCTGAAGCTTATAATATCTGATGATGGCAAGTACTTGAAAATACGCCTGTAGACATGCTTGTCATAAAAGTAAACTATTTCTAGTGTTAATGGCTTTTTTGCTTTTCTCATGGACCAAGCGGTATTCCAAGCAAGAAAAACAGAAAGAAGCAATAATTTTTGGAGGAGATTTTGACTGAAGAAAAATCTATTTTTGTACATGTTCCATTGAATCAAGTTTTTATTTTTTTTACAAGAAGTATTTTTTACGTGAATTTTTGAGGCATGTACAGTTGAGACTATGGCTTCCCTTTTGGGTTGATGGACTGCTGGAATCACTTGTCGCACTAGCTTGAAGTCAGTAACCGAGGTTCGACGAGGAGTAGAAATGATCAAGATTGCATGTGTGACACAAAGACTTTGTTGCTCTAGCTCATGCAAAGAAAGTGTATTGCTGAATTTTTTGATCGTGTCATGATGTATGGTTTGATGGAAACCAGAAGATATCCAGACTCAGAAAAGTAGCTGATGCTTTAAGTCAAGTATAGGGGGATTCGAAGTTCATCTTCCTGCGATAATGGATTCATTTGGGTTAGATTGGTTAGAGAAGGTGAGAAGAGGGTTTGACCATGGGGGAGAACGGATGCTGAAAATTTTAGCGATTGCGCAGGTGACTTTTTTGGAGATTTTGAGGGAGAAGGTTCTTTATAATGTGCTTCTTTGTGGAGCTTGTCTTTTGAGTGTGGGCGTTTTTGCTTCTCACTTGTCTTTTATTCAACCGCAGAGGGTGGTTTTTCATTTTGGGCTCTCAGGTTTATCGCTTTCTTGCTGTGCTTTGGGGGTTCTTTTAGGGGCTTCTTTGCTGGGGCGGGAGTGGGAAAGAAAAACGGCTCATTTGGTGTTTTGCCGTCCTTTATCTCGTGTGCATTTTATTTTAGGTAAGTATTTTGGCTTGGTGGGCATTTTGAGTCTTCACTGGTTCTTGCTTGCTTTGACTTTGATGGGTATTTTGAATCTAGTTTTTCATGGACCTTGGATCTCTGGTATCTTTTTTCAGGCCTTGTGTCTTTTATACTTAGAAAGCTTAATTCTTGCGGGTTTTGCTCTTTTTTTCTCAACGTTTACGACGAGTGCTTTGAGTGTGATTTTCTCGGTAGGTTTTTATGCACTAGGAAACACCCATTCTCAGCTTCGTTTTTTGGAGCAAGGGGGTACTCAGTGGTTATGGAAGGTGCTGCGGGTGGTTCTGCCTCATTTTGAGTACTTTCATTTAGGAACTCGTGTTTTTTATCAGCTTCCTATGCCTTCTTTTTGGGTTTTAGGAAGTGTTCTCTACGCTTTTCTCATGGTAGGTTGTAGTTTATCGTTGGCTTCTGCCGTCATTTTATCTCGGGAACTTTGATGCTAGATTTTTTTTCTGTGGTTTTGGGTTTAATTTTTGGAAGTTTTACCAATGTTTTAGTTTTTCGATTACCTCAAAAGCAGTCGGTCGTTTTTCGGCCAAGCTATTGTCCCCAATGCCAGAAAAGTATTTTATGGAAGGATAAGATCCCTGTTTTGAGTTACTTGTTTTTGGGAGGCAAGTGCCGTTTTTGTCGGAATCCTATTGTGTCGCGTTACTTCTGGATTGAAATTTTAGGTGGCTTGTTTTTTTGGTTGGCTTTTTTGCATACGGGTTGGAATGCTCTTTTATGGTTTCGTATTTGGCCCATGCTCGTGCTTTTTTTAGCTATTACTTTCATTGACTTGGAGCATCGTATCATTCCTGATGAGCTCAATTGGGTAGGATGGATTTTAGGGATGGGAACGTCCTGGATGGTTCCTGGGGGTTGGTTGCCTTGTTTTTTAGGCTCTGTTTTGGGTTTTTGTGTTTTTTATGCGCTTGCGTGGGTTTATTTTGTTGTTCGCAATCAGTCGGGTTTAGGGGGAGGCGATATCAAGCTTTTGGCGATGATCGGGACATTTTTAGGACCTGAGGGAGTTTTTGTCACTATCGTTTTGAGTTCTTTGTTGGGAAGTGTGGTGGGCATGGGGTATGCCTTGGTTCGAAAAGAACAGCATTGGACACAAACGGCTTTACCTTTTGGTCCTTTTTTGATTGTTGGAGCATTATCGTATTATTTTTTTGGAGAATCTTTATGGTTGAAATGGATGATGCCGAATTAGAGGAGCAGCGTTTATTTCAGACGAAGTGGCAGCATTACGAGCTTTGGGAAAAAGTAGAGGCGCGTTTCAAGCGCAAGCGCTTGCTTTGGATTTTGGCCGATGTTTTTTTGGTATTTTTTTTTTCTGCTGTTCCTGTGGTCATGGATCGGTTTCCTCATTGGCAGAGTCGATTTGCTGCTGAGCTTTTAGCTGAGCAAATCAATCAGATGAAACGCGAAGCGCGGGTGAATCGTGAGGTTTATCGGATGCGTTTTGCGGACCCTCAGAGTCTTACTTATACGGTGGAGAAGGTTCAGCATTGTTCGGATGCTCAAGGTGTCAAAATTCGGACTTCGGAACTTAAGCAAAGTTCCGAGCTTTTAACTTGGTTGAATCCTTCAGAAGGGGAGGCTTTAGGTATTCCAGGGCTTGTGTCAGATTTTTGTTACGATCCTTGGTTGGGCAATCATTGGAATGCTCAAGGTCAGCCTCTTGTCGGATTTGCTATTCTTCCCGTTCGGGATTTACAATCTCAGCGATTGGATCGATTGTCTATTTTACTCATTCAAGGTCCTTCTGCAGAAATGGTTTTTGATTAGGTTGCAAGCAGCAGGTAAAAATTGAGGGAGGACTATGGGGTTTTTGAAAAATTTTATCAGTTCATTTTCTTGGGCGCCTTCTCATGTTGTTGGATTGAGTATCGGATCTTCTTCTGTGAAGCTCATTGAATTAAAGCGGGCAGGAAAGCTTTGGAAGCTCATGCACTTTGGGATGGTTCATTTACCTGAAGACGCCATTTTGGATCGAGAAATTGTCAATACGATCGCAGTGACAGAGAGTATTAAGACCTTAGTGAATCAAATGAAATTAAAAAACAAGCAAGTTTGTTCTTCTATTTCAGGATCTTCAGTCATTGTCAAAAAAATTCAATTAGAAATTCACAATGAAAAAGAAATTCAAGAACAAATTTTTTGGGAAGCGGAGCAATACCTTCCTTTTGATGTTAATGAAGTGGTCATGGATTATCAAATTCTTACCAAAAAAAAAGGACCTCAAAAAGATATCATGCTGGTTGCTGTCAAAAAAACGGCACTAGAAAGTTACAAAGGATGTATTGAAGAAGCTGGGTTAAAAGTTTCTATTATGGATATTGATTTTTTTGCTCTTCAGCATTTATACGAATTGATTTATCCTCCTCGATCTCATGAAGCGGTTGCCGTTGTTGATATTGGAGCGAACTCTATGAAGATGGTGGTTATTTGTGAGGGCATTCCTATTTTTACAAAAGATACTCCTTTAGGAGGATCTCATTTGACGGCAGAAATTAAACAAAAACTCAATCTTTCCTATGTGGATGCTGAAACCTTGAAGGTGGGGGGATCTCAAGATGGTTCTCTTCCTCAAGAAGTCAGTGATCTCATCAACGTTGCTATAGAAAATTTTTCTATAGAAATTAATAAATCCTTAGATTTTTACCATGCTTCTTCTGCAGGGCCTCAGATTTCTTGCCTCTTGCTGACAGGAGGGGGTTCAAAATTAGAAGGATTGCCGGAGTCTTTTGAAGAATCCTTAGGGTTGCCGACTCAATTGATCAATCCTTTTTATACTGTTACTTACGATGCTAAAGTTTTTACTCAAGAATACTTAAATAAAATTGCTTCCTTAGCAGCTATTCCCGTTGGACTTGCTGTACGAGCTGGATGGAAATGATTAAAATTAATTTAATCAAAAAGGAGGTTCGAGTGCAGCGTGATTCTTCTCGGGTTGTCTCGATAGAAAAAATTCAATTTTCTGTTTTGAACCATCCTATTTTGAAAAAATGGTTTTATTTTTTAGTTCTTGGCTATGGTGCTTTTTATGGTCTTGATCAGTACAAGGAAAATGAATTGAATAAATTACAGCAAGTTTTAGATGATAAAAAAAATCAGTTATCAAAAATTCAGCATAAGATGGATTCCACGCGGGAGTTTGATACGATGAAAAATACGATGGATAATAATGAAAAAAGTGTTCGTATCAAACTTGAAACAATCAAAAATTTGATGGCAAAAAAAAATATAGTTTTAAATGCGATGCTTTTTGTTTCAAATACTATTCCTAAGAATGTATGGCTAGATACCATTACTCTCAAGGAGAATGATTTTATTATTCAAGGAGATTCTCTAGACTTTAAGTTCATTGCAGAATTTGTGAAACAAATGAAAAAAGATGCTTTTTTTTCTAATTTAGAGTTAGTTGAGGCTCAAAAAAAAATACAAAATATTCATTTTGTTATGGTTTCGTCTAAAAAATAGGGAATCATTATGGATGAGTTATTTTCGATATTAAGCAGAATTCCTGTAGGGCTATTGTTTTTTGGTTTCTTAGTCTATTTGGGGTACGACTACTATTCTTTTTTTAATACTTCAGCATCTCCTTTTCTTGATAAGATGGCTCAAATTCAAGCAGCAGATGAAGCGACTATACAGTCGCGAAAAAAAATTTCCTCATTGCAAGATTTTATTAAGAAATTGCAAGAAAAAAAAATAGAGCTTCAAGCTTTGTTGCAAGAGCTTCAAGGAATGAAGGAAAGTCTTTCAGAAAAATCAAATATTGCTGAAAAAATAGAAATGATTGTAGAAGAGGCAAAAAAAAATGGAATACAAGTGCTAGGCATTAAGCCTGGAGAAACTCTGGAAAGGGAATACTATACTGAAAAGTATTTTTCCATAAGTTTTAACGCAGTTTTTCATCAGTTTGTTATTTTTTTGGAAAAAATTAGTCAGTTTTCTGAAATTATTGTGATTCACGAATTAACTATGCATTCTTTAGTTCCTAATGCTGAGAAATATGTTATGCTGGAGGGGCTGCTTAAGGTAAAAACTTATGTTTATCGTGGATCATCTGCTGACGGTGTGAGTGACTTAAGTTCGATTCCAAATTTTTCTGTGGATTGAAAAAAGCTTTATCAAGGAAGAAATTCTATGATCAAATGGATGATCTTTTTGATTTCTTTGTATGGATCAATAGCCAAGGGTGACGAAATGACTTCTGATGAAAAAAAAGAGGAGTTACGAAAAAAGATGAATCCTTTTTTGTTATTACGTGATCCTTTCAGGGCTCCTCCTGTATTAACAGTAAGTTCTTCGAATGAAATGGTATTGCAAAAATATGGATTAAATGAGTTGAAATTGCTTGGTGTTATTACTGGCTTAAAAAGCAAAAAAGCGATGATTATGACGCCTGACAAGAAATCTTATTTTTTAGAAGAAAATGGAAAAATAGGAAAAAATCGTGGCGTTCTTTTGAAGATTCTTCCAGAGAAAATAGTGGTTCAAGAAGAGGTTTTAAATATTATCGGAGAGTGGGAGATTGTTCGACGCGAGTTAGCCTTGTCAGAGGCGACGCAATCTGTTTTTTCAGTAGCTAAAATAGCCAATGAAAAAAAGAAGGAAGATTCAGAAATCAAAAATGGAGTTGAAAAAAATGAATTTTAACCCCAGATGGATATGGATTCTGTTTTTTTTTGAAGCCTCTCTTGCGGCAGATACTCATATCAAAGATATCTATTTTCATGCATCCGATTTAAATGCCGAAGTGACGGTAGATGCAGATGCTGCTTTGAAGTTTACCAAAACACAGAATTTTTTAGATAATAATGTTCTTTTAGAGCTTTCAGATAGTATACTTGACGAAACGAGTCATCAAAAGATTGACACGTCTTCTTTTGAAGCAAATGTACAATCGATTGAGGCCAAGCAAATGGATGCTAAGACTGTTCAAGTGATCGTCAAATTGAAGCTTCCTGTGTTAGCAGAGGTATTTTCTCAAGGCAATCAATTAATTTTGAAAGTTCCTAAAAAAATAGTCAAGGAAGGCGTCCTGGATCGATCGGTGGCATCCGCACCTTTGAAGGAAAATTCAAGTCCTTTGGATGATTTTGTCAAAATGCAAAGTACTAAAAAGTTTTCAGGAAAGCCCATTACACTTCAAGTGCGGGATGCTGAGGTGACTGATGTTTTAAGGCTCATTGGGGAAGCAAGTGGTTTTAATATGATGATTGGAAGTGATGTTGAGGGAAAAATTACCTTGTCTTTGGTGGATGTTCCTTGGGATCAGGCTTTGGATGTGATTATGGACTCCATGAAATTAGGGGCTGATCGCAAAGAGAGTGTGCTTCGGGTGATGACGTTGAAAAATTTGCTGCTCGAAAAACAAGAACAAAAAATGGCAAGTGATGCCGTAAAAGCGTCAAGTCCACGGGTTACTCGTATTTTCAGTATTAGTTATGCTGATTTGTCGGATTTATCCAGAATTGTCAGTTCTTTTGTGGTAGCTGCTAATGCGGATAAAAGTCGTCCGCCTGGGGTGGTTCAGGCGGATGCTCGTACGAATTCGTTGATTGTCCAGGATCATGCCGAAAATCTTGAAAAAGTCAAAAAGCTCATTGAAATTTTAGACACACAGACGCCCCAGGTCTTGATTGAATCAAAAGTCGTAGAGGCGACGGAAGGCTTTTCTAAAAATATCGGAGGAAGCTTGGGTTATAGTACGCAGTCTGCGGGTACTGCTCGATTTTTGGGCAGTTTTTCTGGAGGCAATCCTGTGGATCCGTTGCTTGGATCTCCTGGAGTTTTTTCTGGTGGAAGTGCGGTGAGCTCTGCCGGAGGTTCTACGATGGCTTTTGCTCCCACGTTGGGGTTTATTCCGGGAGCGAGTCAATTGAATGCGATTTTAAGTTTTGCAGAAACAGAATCGGAAGCCAAGGTCCTGGCAGCACCTAAGACTGTGGTACTCAATAAGCAGACCGCTTCGATCATTTCAGGGACTCCCGTTCAGGTGCCTGGAACGACTTTTGTGGCGGGTGTGGGAAGTGTGCCTACGAGTACGGTTCAGCAAGCCAATATCAGTTTAAATGTGACGCCTACGGTTACCAATGATGGAAGTGTTCAGCTGAGGCTTGTTTTGAGTAAGGACGTGATTGTGCCTTTTTCAGGGACTTCTAGTGGGATAGGTAACCGTATGATGAATACCCTAGTGCTGGTAGAAAGCGGAAGTACCCTGGTCATTGGGGGAATTTATGGTACAGATTCTAGTAAAAGTTCTTCAGGATTTCCGATCTTGCGGGACATTCCTATCTTGGGTTCTCTTTTTGGGAATCGAACGGATATTTTGACGCGGTCGGAGCTTTTTTTCTTTGTGACGCCTCGTGTTTTAAATCTTAAAGAGGCGGGTTTGGGTGTTTCGTGAAAAGTCAAGATCCTATCATTTATACTTATTTGAAGAAGTATCAGGAAGATCCTAGCTCGCGTGTTTTTGCTCCTTTGGCAGAAGCTTATCGTAAAGCGGGCATGGCTGAAGAGGCTATTGCGATTGCCCGTGAGGGCTTGAAGGTGCATCCGAATTTTTCAGGAGGTAAGGTCGCGCTATCTCGTGCTCTTTTTGATTGTAAGCTCTATGATCAGGTGGTGGAGACTTTATCCCCTGTGGTGGTGGATACCCCGGACAATTTGATTGCTCAAAGGCTTTTGGCAGATTCTTCGTTGATGTTAGGTAAAATGATTGAAGCTTTGAGCGCTTATAAAATGCTTCTTTATTTTGTCCCTGAGGATCGAGAGTTAGTTAAAATAGTTCAAGAGCTGGAGCAGGAAGCCTACCGTCGGGGAACTTTGGTTTTAAGAAAGGATCCTGTGCCTGAGTTTGACATTCGGCCGGCTTCATCGGCTTTGGCAGGAGATCCTGAGCACAGGAAGCAAAAGAAAAAGAAAAGGTTGATACAACTTTTAAAGTTGTTAGACTGTGTCAAGCAATGTCGGGTGCATGATACTTAAGATTGACACTGGCAAGAGTCTCAGTTAGGACTGGGGGATGTACGCTACCAATCAGTTCCGTAAAGGGCTCAAAGTTGAGATTGAGGGTGTTCCTTACGAAATTGTCGATTTTCAGCACGTCAGTCCTGGAAAAGGCAGAGCCTTCACTCGTACCAAGCTTAAAAATATGTTAAACCAAAATGTTATTGAGAGGACCATCACTTCAGGGGATAAGCTTGATCAAGCGAATACTGAAGAAAAGGAAATGCAATTTCTCTATCAGGATGCCGCAGGTTACCATTTCATGAATCAGGCGGATTACGATCAGGTCGTTTTTCCTCAGGAGCAGCTGGGAGAGAAGAAGCATTTTTTACAAGAAAATTTAGTGATTAAGGTTACTTATTTTAACGATAAACCCATAGGGGTTGAACTTCCTACTTTTGTCGTTTTAAAAATTGCGCAGACGGATCCTTCGTTCCGAGGGGATACCGTGACAGGGGGCACCAAGCCTGCTCGTTTGGAAACAGGGGCTACGGTTTCAGTTCCTTTCCATTTGAAAGAGGGGGATTGCATTAAGGTTGACACCCGCGATTACAGTTATGTTGAAAAGGCCAATAAATAAAGTGTCAAAGTCTCGTTTGTTGTCGAAGAAGAAGTCATATGACTTGGATCAATTAGAAAAGATCTTGGTGCTGATGGAAAAGCACGAGGTGGCTGAGTTGCAGTGGGATCGTGGTTCTGAGCGATTGCAGATTAAAGTGGCAACGCAGACCCCTGTGGCTCATTTTCACGCTCCCGTTGCTGAGGTGATCGAGAAGCCCTTGGTGGCACAAGAGGTGCCATCGGTGGAGAGTGCGAAGGCATTGCCTGCCAACCAAAGGCATGTGCTTTCTCCTTTTGTCGGGGTTTTTTATCGCGCTCCCTCGCCTGAGGCTGCTCCTTATGTGAAGGAGCAACAGACGGTGCAAGTGGGCGAAGTTCTTTGCATCGTTGAGGCCATGAAATTAATGAACGAAATTGAATCAGAGGTTTCTGGGAAGATTCTTTCTGTTTTGGTAGAAAATGGTCAGCCTGTGGAGTTCGGTGAACCTTTGTTTTTGGTTGAGGTTTAGTTTTTTTGACTTCATGGTATAGTTATGCGCGCTCCTTCATTATTTAGAAAAATCTTGATTGCCAATCGTGGAGAAATTGCACTGCGGGTGATTCGGGCTTGTCGAGAGCTCGATATTCCTACGGTTGCGGTTTATTCACTTGCTGATGAGCATTCGCTGCATGTCAAGCTTGCCGATGAGGCTGTTTGCATCGGTCCTGCTCAGGCGCGACTGAGTTACTTGAATATTGCCAATATTCTTTCGGCGGCCGATATTACGGCAGCTGATGCGATTCATCCCGGTTATGGGTTTTTGTCAGAAAATGCTGAATTTGCACGGTTATGCCAGGAGTGTAAGATCACGTTCATCGGTCCTACTGCGGCAAATATCGCGGCGCTTGGGGAGAAAACGCAGGCGAGAAAAATTGCGAAGAAAGCGGGTATTCCTCTGTTGCCCGGGACACTTGAGCCTGTGCCTCATGTTGAAATGGCGTTAGTAGAAGCGGAGAGGATTGGCTATCCGGTAATTGTCAAGGCAGCTTCGGGAGGTGGTGGGCGAGGGATCCATATTGTGTACAATGCTCAGCAGCTCAGGGGTTGTTTTGATCGGGTGAGTGCGGAGGCTGCGGCTGCTTTTGGAAGTTCTGCGATGTATCTGGAGAAGTACTGTGAGAGTCCTAGGCATGTAGAGATTCAGGTTCTGTGTGACCGGCATGGAAATCGGATGGCGTTAGGAGAGAGGGATTGCACGATTCAGCGTCGGCATCAGAAGGTTTTAGAGGAGTCTCCTAGTCCTATCGTGACGGTGTCTTTGAGAAAGGCGATGGAGCGCGCGGCTTTGAAGCTTTGTCAAGCGGTAGACTATGAGAACGTGGGTACGGTTGAGTTTTTGGTAGATAACAAAGACAAGCGTTTTTATTTTATGGAGATGAACACGCGGATTCAAGTGGAGCATCCTGTGACCGAGATGGTAACTGGCATCGATTTGATTAAGGAGCAGATTTTTGCTGCGGCTGGAAGGGCGTTGAAAAAGCGAGATTTTGTGATCCAGTCGCATGCTATTGAGTGTCGTATTAATGCTGAGGATTCGGAAACTTTTGCTCCTTCTCCTGGAAAGATTACGGGATTGCATGTTCCGGGAGGTTTTGGGGTGAGGTTGGATTCTTTTGTGTACAACCAGTACCGAGTTTTACCTTATTATGATTCGATGATTGCGAAACTCATTGTGCATGCTCCGACTCGAGATGAGGCGATTGCGAAGATGAAGCAAGCGTTGAGTGAGTATGTGGTGGAGGGGATTAAAACGAATATCGCGTTCCAAAAGAAGATTTTATCGAGCAAAAAATTTAAGGACGCTGATTACGATACCCACTTCTTGGAGGATGTTGTTCCTAAGTACGAATAGGGGGGGCATTGATCGACCGAGAAGGTGTCTCTGGTGGGGTAGGAGAGGATCTCTTAGAGCGCTCAGGGGTTCAGCAGGAAGAGGCTTCATTACCTCATGTTCAGAAGCTCATTGAGCAATTAGATCGTGATTGGAAATTGGGGCTTTTTGAAGGTACTGAAGTTTCCTGGGATCTTTTGGGCATGCAGCGTGAGTTGCTGCAATCTCAGGCCTCTTTTCAGGATGGGGTTGATCTCGGGGTGGCTTTTTTAACCATGGAAGCTTGGGAAATGGCTTCAGCATGGTTTTCTCAGTTTTTGCATCGGCTGTGGAAGGATCCTGAAAATAGCACGGCACTTTTGAATGTCACGGCTTTGTTCGTTCGTTCTTTGATGGGGCAGAAGAAGTTTTTTGAAGCCCTTTCAGAAATGCAGCGTCTTTTGCAAGATGATGAAATAGACCATAGCAAAAAAATTGAGCTTTTTTATCTCGCGGCACGTATCCATGAAGCTCTTGGCCAAAGTGCAGAGGTTCAGCGGTATGAGGGGTATGTGCTACAGATGGATGCTCATTATCGAGATATGCGGGAGCGTTCCAAGAAAAAATAGCTTTGAGGAGTGACGTGAAAAAAAAAATAGCCATCTTCTTTTCTTTAGGCGCAGTTTTGATGATGGTTGTTTTTGGAGGGATTAAAAGTCCGTATTTTGTTCAAAAGATGAAATTTTTGAGTTCTCGGTACTTCTTGCAAGAATGGGGGATTCATCTGGACTTTGCACGTGTTTCTGTGCGCTTTTTTCCTCCGGGGCTTTCTATTCAAAAGGCTCGTCTGGTTTTAAAAGATCCAGCAAGTGAGCTTCATGAGCTTGATTTTCAAGCATCTCGGATCGACTTAGATTTTAAACTTTTAGCATTGCTTTCAGGACGATGGCGATTGCAGGCTTTGAAGCTTGTTGATGGCAATGTTCTCTTAGTCTCCTCGGGTTTGTTTCAAAAAAAAGATTCGGGTTCCGGATTGAAGTTTCAGGATTTTTTGATGAGGTTCCAAGGTTGGTTTGATCTTTTGGAAGCTGAAACCATCGTGTTGCGTCTTCAGGAAGGGGGTGGGGAGACATCTGGTGTTTTAGAGCATTTCTCCTGGTCTCATTCCTCGTATCAGCTCAAGATGGCTCGGGTTCAGGGAGAGGCTTTACAGGTATGGGGTGTACCTGCGGTGGAGCGTTTTCAAATACGAGGAAAAATGCACCTTACAAAGCTTGAGGTGGAGTCTTGGGATGCAGATTTTTCGCATTTAAGGGTTCAGGGAAGTGGAGCTTGTGATGCAAAAACTCAATGTGAGGGAAAGTTTGAGTTAGCAGGAAATTTGGAGAAATTAGGGATTTTGTTCCCGGTTCTTGCTGAAAAATTTCCGGGAAATCCTGAGGGTTCTTTTCAAGTCCAGGGGGAAGTGCAGGGGAAATTAAGTAATTTCATTCAAACTCTTCAGGTGCAAGCAAAGGTTCATTTAGAAGACGTACGTGAGTGCTTAGGTACTCAGCATAAGGATCAGTGTTTGCGAGCTCAGTGGGTGGATGCAGAGTTGAAGTACCAGCCTTCAGCTTCTTGTCCTCTTTGGATTTCTCAGGTGCTCATTCGTGAGCCTATGGTGGTCGGAAACGAGAGGCAGCGGGGGCAAGGAGGAGGAGTGAAGTTAGGTCCTTTTGGTTTGTCCTTTCCTTTAACGCAGCCCGTTTCTATTCCCATGGAGTTGGAGCATGCTCATTTGCATTGGTTGGCTTCTTTAGGACTTCAAAAAATTTATCCATTAGATTTTAGGGTGCATGGATCAGCGGGGGTTACTTATTTTCCTAAAAGGGGTAGGCGTGGGTGGCAATGGGGATTGAAGCTAAATCTTGCTTTAGAAAATTTTGCGTTGGACAATCAGAGGTACGAAAAGCCCTGGGTTCCCAAGAGCTTTATTTTTAAAATTCCTCAGATTGCTTTGAATGGTTCGATACAGGTGAATGCTTCTGGTATTCAATTAGATCAGGTCTTCATCAATCTTTTGCAAACACGACTGAAAGCTTTTGGAAGTATTGATTTTCAAACAGGCTATGATCTTCATGCCATGGGGGATGTGGCTTTAGAAGATTTTGGGAAGATTGCAGGATTTAATGCGCGTGGTCATGGGCCTTTGAGGGTTCATGTTCATGGTCTATCTCAATCGGTTTTGGTTGATTTCGATACGGATCTTCAGGAGGCTTTTTATTTTGATCTTTTTTTAGGAAAGGTCAAGGGGAAGATGACGTGGGATGATGGAGTTTCTAATTTTTTAATCCATCAGGTGCAATTGAAGAATGGGGTAAGTTTGGCTCAGGTAGACGGAGGTTTTTCTTTTGGAAAAGAGGAAAAAGTTTCTTTGGAGATTCGTCTTTTACAGGCGAGTATTTCCGATACTGTGGGCACTTTGGATGGGTTGCTGAATACTTCGCAATGGTTTCCTAAAGAGTTGATTGGCATGTTTGAGGGAGACTTGTCTATTCACGGGGGATTGCGATCGGATGCTTTGAAAATAGATGTCCGTGTATCTGGCAATCATTGGAAGTATGCAAGAGAGCATTTTAAAAAGGTGACAATTGTTGCAGGCTATGATGGTGGTTTGTACTTTGTGCGTTCGTTTGAAGCGATCAAAAGAACAGGACGTTTTTTAGGAGAGATCCGTTATCGTCCGGAAAAAAGTATTGATTGGAAATTTCGTTCTGATCAAGTTCTTTTGCGGGATTGGGATGTTTTGGCAGAATTGGATGTTCCTATTCGAGGAAATATGGAGTTTGAAAGCCATGGAAAGGGTGATTGGAAAAATTTAGGCTTTGAATCGGAAACGCATTGGAAATTGAAAGATCTGAATGTTTGGGGTCTTTTCATTGCTCCCAGTGAAGTGCATTTAAAAACACACGAGGGGAGGGCTTCATTAGACGCGAATCTGATGGATGGTGCAGGCAGTCTCAGAGCAGACTATTATTTAAATGGAAACCATAAAAACAAGATTCATGCGATATTGAATCGATTTGATTTTTCAAGCATGCTTTTTTTATTGAATAGGAAGCTGAGAAAAGAGCCTCAGTTGCAGGCTAAGGTTTCAGCAGATTTGAAGCTTGAGTTTGAGGGTTCTCGTTTTGATGAGGGAACTGGCTTTTTTGCGTGGTCCGAGTTTCTTTTAGAAAAAAAAGGGCTTCGGTTTTATTTAGAGAAGCCTTGTTCTGCTAAGATTCAAGAAGGGTCTTTTCAGATGGATCCGGTTTCTTTTCGGTCTGGGGCAGATCAAATAGTCTTGGATCTTTCGAGTAAGAAAAGTATTTTGCAAGGATCAGGTGCGGGACGTTTGGATCTGGCCTTGTTTGAGTTTTTTATTCCGTCTTTGGTGCAGTTTTCTGGAAAAGCCAGGTGGAATTTTGCGATGCAAGGCTCTTGGAGTCATCCTGAAGTTTCAAGTGTTTTGACCTTAGAGGGAGCTTCTTTACTGATGGATTTTTTAGATGCTTCTTTTGAGAAAATTCGCGGGGTTTTTCTTTGGAAGGATCAAGGATTTTCTTTTCAGCAAGTGGAAGTTTTGTTGGGAGGGGGCTCTGTTATTTTAGGAGGGAAGGTTCATTTTCGGAAATGGGGATATCCTGAAGTTTCTATTCATTCTTCTATTTTAAATAGCAAATTTAAAATTTATCCGTTTCAGTACGCTCGATTGAAGGGGAATTTGGATTTTGTGGGAGATGGAACTTTTTATACATTAGAAGGAAATGTTTTGCTGGATTCTGCATTATTTAAGGAAAAATTTAATCAAAAAGTGGGAGTGGAAGGTACGAAAACTTTGTCTTATGCGCCTCAGAGGCAAGCGGAGGCTCAAGACGCTAAAATTCGACTCAATGTCAAGGTAGCTTTAGATAAAGGTGTTTTGATTCAGAATGATCTCATGCGAAGCACTCAGATCCAAGGAAAGGTTCAAGTTCTCAATGCTTTGAATGCACCTGCCTTGCTTGGAAATTTGCAAATTTTGCGAGGAACTTTGATGTTTAAAAGCAATGCGTTTCAGATTCAATCGGGTTCTGTTACTTTTGATAGTCCGACTGCTTTTCAGCCGAATTTTGATTTGATTGCTTCGACTGAGATTAATGCTGTAAAAATTAGGATGTATGCTACGGGGAGTGCTCAGCAGATAAAAATTGAGTTTACTTCGAATCCTACTTTGCCAGAGTCGGATATTTTGTCGCTTTTAACGACAGGATTGACTTCTTACGATACTCAGCGATTAAGTGCTAATGATTTAGGCGTGGTTCAACGAGGAGAAGCGGCTTCTTTGGTTTTGCATTCTTTAGATTTTAATCGCGATCTTGAAGAAAAAACGGGGTTTCAAGTGAAGCTAGATGAGTCTTTGAATAACCGTCAGGGAACAAGTGTTTTTACCCCTCTTTCGCAAGCAGATACCGCTGCAGCCCCTCAGATTACTATTAGAAGGCAATTGAATCAGCGGCTGAGTCTTTCTGCTGGAAGTACCGTGGGGATAGGCACGAACAAGTCTAACCAGCTCAATATGGATTACTTGGTAAACAAAAATTTTTCATTAACGAGTGTTTTTACTAATTATGGGAATTCAGGCACTTCGGATATTCAGTCGTCTACGCAGACTACTGAAAATTCCTTTGGTTTAGATTTGAAATTTCAGAAAAAATTTAAATAATGATTTGGCTTTTAATGGCTTTTTTTTGGTTTGGTCTTTCTGAATGTGAGATTCAGGCACAATCAGAGGTTCTACATTCAGATCGAAAAATAGAAATTGATGCCATTTCTTTCAAGGGTTTGCATCTTTTTTCTCAACAAGAGCTATCGGGATTTTTACACATTGCTCCTGGAGATTCGTTAGAGCGCTTGAAGGTCATTGAAAGTGAAGAGAGTATTCAGCATTTTTATGCTTTGCATGGGTATGAAAATATCAAAATTCAAACCCGTTTGGTACGTCAAGAAGGAACGATCATTTTAGAGTTTGATATTCAAGAAGGCAAACCTACGCGTGTGGATCGTGTCGAAGTTTTGATAGACTCTGGTTTGCCTGAACTTCAAAAAAAAATTGCTTCTTATGTTGATTTGGGTTCAGGTGATATTTTTCAGCAAGATAAACTTTTAGAATTAAAGAGAAAGATTCGCGATTTATTGATTCGGGAAGGGTATATAGGATCTTTAGAAGAAAGTACCTTATTTGAGTCTCAAGAGCGCGCATTGGATGCGAATACGTCTCGATGGATGCATATTCAAATTCATTTAAAGTTAGGAGAGAAAATTCGTTTTGGATACCGAGGGAATAAATTATTTACTCGAGGAACCTTAGATGCTTTGGTGAAAGATTTGCTCATGGGAGGGGCTGGGAAAGACTTTATTCATTTAATTGAGAATAAAATAGCAGAAGAATATCATAAAGTCGGGTATGCTTGGGTTCGTATTTCTTCTTACGCTGTGAAAGATACTCAAGGGAAAAAAATTATTTTTTCTATGGAAGAAGGTCCCTTGGTGCGTATTGAGCGTCTTGAGTTTGAAGGCAATGATGTCTATAGCAGCAAGTACCTGGAAGAGCTATTTTTTTCACGCGCTTCTTCTTTGGTGAAAAATGGGGTTTACGTAGAAAAAGATATTCAGAAAACTTCAGAGCTTGTCATTGAGCACCTGAAAGAATCAGGGTACCTCAATGCCAAAGTGATGGCAGTTCATGATTCTTTGGGAAAGAATCACAAGGATGTTTCTGTTTCAATTTATATATACGAAGGCGATCAAACGGTCGTTGAGCGTTGGAAGGTAGTAGGAATCCGTGCTTTGAGTCACCAGGAGGTAGCGGGTATGCTCGGTATTCAAACGGGCGTTCCTTTGAATCTTTATAGCTTAACAGAAGGACTTGAGCATCTGAAGAAAGCTTATCGTGATTTGGGTTATTTAGATTTTAAAATTTTGAATGAAGAAGATTCTGAAAAAAATCAAAGTTTAGTCCTTTATGATCAGGATTATCGATTGGCCACGGTTGATCTTCGGGTGAAAGAAGGGCCTTTGTACCGAGTGGGTGCTATTCGTATCGATGGTTTAGAAAAAACAAAAGATTTTGTGATTCGAAGGGAGCTTGCTTTTTCCGAGGGGGAGATTCTTGGAGAGTCTTTGATTTTGCAGAGTGAGAGGAATTTGAGGAAGCTTGGTATTTTTTCGGATGTCAGTATTCGCATTTTTGAAGATCCTGGGCATAGCGACCTTAAGTTGGTGAGAATTGCTGTGCGTGAGGCGGATCGAGGTTTACTGACCTGGGGGCCTGGGATTAGAAACGATTTGGGCATTCGTCTCTTCAGTCAGCTTTCTTACACCAATCTTTGGGGGTTAGATCATACAGCTTTAGTGACACTGAATGCGAATCGGAGATTTCGGCTTTATCATTTCCCTGAGTTTCAAGCCCAGGTTGCCTATGTCTGGCCGCATTTTTTAAAGTTTCCTTCACTGACCTTTCGTCCTACTTTTTCGGCTGGAAAAACTCAGTATATCAATTTTGCTGCGGAGAGTATCACGGGGAGCCTTGTTTTTGAAAAACCCCTTTCTTTGAAATACCGAGCGCAGCTAGGTTATACCCTTGAGAAAATTCATCAGTTTTTAGCTTTGGATCCCGTCAATGATGGAGAGCTGACGGTAGGTAGTGTTTCGCCTAAAATGATTTTGGACTTTCGAGACGAGGCTTTGAATCCGCATTCCGGAGTTTATTCTATTGTTTGGCTTGACTATTCTGCGCCTTTTTTGGGATCAAGTAAAGACGTGGGGTTTTATCGGGTGCAGTGGAGAAATGATTACCATTGTTCCTTGGGTAAGCACATTGTTTGGTATTTTAGTGCTCGAACAGGCTATGAGAAGAATTTTAATACCATGCCGGGATCTTATATTCCCTTGATTAAGCAGTTTGCTTTGGGGGGTATTGGAAGTTTGAGAGGGTACCAGGAACAAGAGCTCAATGTGCAGACCTTACCGATTACGGGGAGTTTGACTTACGTGAATTATCGGACGCAATTGGATTTTCCTTTTGCGGGATCTTTGAAGTTGGGAGTTTTTTTAGATGCTGCCAATCTTCTTTTGGATAGCTATTCTTTGGGCTCGCTTCGGTATGGGACTGGATTTGGGTTTCATTACGAAACCCCCGTGGGACCCATTAATTTGGACTGGGGGTTCAAAATCAATCGTATTGCTGGAACAGAGCCTTACGTCATTCACTTTTCCATTGGAGTTTTGTGAAAAAAGGAATTGATTTCGAGAAGCAGTTCGAGTAGGTTCACAAAATCATGTTTCAGCAGAAATCTTATCAGGCGAAGCGCTATGGTCCTCACTTCTTTGAAAATCAGGGCCCTCGTGCCCCTCGTTGGTATGTGGTGGATGCAACAGACCAGGTAGTCGGAAGACTTGCCACCATCATTGCACGAGTCATTACAGGAAAACACAAGCCTACTTACTCCCGTCATGTGGATACAGGGGACTTTGTGATTATCTTGAATGCCGAGAAAGTGGTTTTTACTCGTAATAAGTGGAAGGATAAACTCTACCGACATCATACAGGCTATGTAGGTGGCTTGAAAACGCAGACCGCGTTGGAGATGCTCAGGCGTCATCCTGAAGAAATTTTACGAAAAGCCATTTGGGGGATGACGGGAAAATCCACTTTAGCACGTCATCAGATGAAAAAATTGAAGATTTATCAGGGTTCTGAACATCCACATCTTGCTCAGATGCCCGTTGCATTGCCGCCTTGTGTGGTGCGTCGTACGGTACTTGAAAAAGCTTAGGAGAGGTCATGGAAAAGCGACATCATCAGGTTGGAAAGAGAAAAAACGCAATTGCACGAGTCTATCTCAGTCAGCGTTCTGGGGATGAAGGGGTGATTCGTGTGAATCATCGTTCTTTTGAGGATTACTTTCCTCGCCCTACCGCTCGGATGCTCATTTTACAGCCTTTGCAGCTAACATCCACGGTGGGTTCTTTTGATATTTATGTGAATGTTCAGGGTGGTGGTTTATCTGGTCAAGCGGGAGCTGTGAAGCACGGGATTGCTCGGGCCTTGCTTGAAGTGGATCCTGCCTTTCGTCCTGTTTTGAAAAAAGCCGGACATTTGACTCGTGATTCTCGAGAAGTTGAGCGAAAAAAATACGGTTTGTCTGGAGCCAGAAAACGTTACCAGTACTCGAAGCGTTAGTGGGGGCTATCTCCTCTGAGAGGTAGGGTTTTCTTTTTAAGCAAGATGGTTTCAGTTTTTTGAGGTGATACAAAATCTTTGTGCCTGCCACTTGGGTCTATTTTCAATTTAGTATTAATCCTATTTTGTTTTTGAGGGAAGTTGCACAGTAGCAGGAACGAACTTCTGATGAGACAGAAATTTTGTCTCTGAACCAGTAGGGGTATGTGTACTTTGTACGGGGGGTTTTGGGAGTTGATGAGAGCTCCCTGAAACTGACTATTGCTCTGCGACTAGCTGATGACCAAGGATTCTGGATTGCTACTTCTAAAATCTAGTACTAGTACAGTTTGAAATGATTGAAACAAGCTACCTGCTGCTTTTTTGAGGTCTAAGAATTTCGGAAAACCGCCCATCAATTAATCCAATATTTTTAATAGGCTTCCTGTTAGAGTAAAATAAAGTTTTCTAACACGTCTCAAAATCATGGGATCAAAAATGTGGTTTTTTGAGACATGCTCTTTACAAGATACGGTAACTTGGGTGTTCTTGCAGCATCAGTCTTTGTTGAATTGCTGCCAGATTTTGATCACAAGGTAAAGCACCTACAGAAGACAGTTGGCATTATTTTGTGCTGGTACTATCGCTATGAACATCATACGAAGCTTGTGGATCCGGTAAAAACCCTAAGTTAAATTACTTTAATATATTTCCCTAAAAAATTAAAATGAGTGAAAAGAGTTGACTGAATCATTTCTTTGAAGTACTGAATTTCAGATGAATAAATTTTCTTTTTTTGCGGTGTTATATTTTTTATATTATGCTTCTTTTGCTAGCGCTATGTACGGTAGCTCTGGGGGTACTTCTTCGAGTGAACTCAGACTTTTTGCTATGACCATTGCTGATGTGGGATTTCCAGAATTTTTTCAAAGAGACGATTTTGGCAATAATATTAAAAAATTAGAAATTTCACATTCGAGGATAAATCCTGAGATATTTAGGAGATTGCCTGGGGGTCTTAGGGAGTTGTCACTGAACTCGGTGAAAGATCTTAATGGAAATATGCTTTCGGTCGATCAATTTTTGGAGAACGTATCCTATTTAAACAACTTAAAAAGTTTAACTCTTGAGAATCAGAACATCAATGACTCAGATATATCCTTGATTACTCAAATCCGTGGGCTCAAATCGTTAAATCTCCCGAATAATCAAATGACAAGTGAAGGGTTCCTGCAGATTCTTACCATGCAGGGGCTTGAAGATTTAAATCTCAGTGATAACCAGATTGGCTCGTTCAAGCCCGTAAAGCTTGTCCCAGTAAGTATAAAACGATTAAATCTCAAGCATAACCGAATCAAAAATGAAGATGCACTCTACATAGCTAAAATATCAGGAATTGAAAAATTAGATCTTGCTGAAAATCAAATCGGAGATCTTGGGGCTTCTTACCTTGCTCACATGCGGGGGGTGGACGTCTTAAATCTCGGAAATAATCAGATCGGAGACCTTGGGGCTTCGAGGCTTTCTAGAATCCGAGGTTTGAGATACTTGTTTCTCAACTCCAATCGGATCACAGCTGCGGGGGCTGAGAGCATTTCAAAAATGGAAGGGATGGTGCATTTAAATCTAAGCGATAATCTCATCAAAGATGTCGGAGCGTGCCATATTGCTTGTATGAGCTCGCTGAATTTCTTGGAACTCGAATCCAATCAAATAGGGGTGGCGGGGAGTATTAGTATTTCTCAAATGCAAGGCATTACATCGTTGAATCTTGCTAAAAATCAAATCGGGGATGCTGGTGCAGAACACATTGCTCGCATGCAAAATATTGATACCTTGAATCTTGCTGAAAATCGAATTGGAAAGCTGGGGGCAAGTCATGTTTCTAGCATGCAGAACATTAAAATTTTGAATCTTGCTGACAATCAAATCTGGGATGCTGGTGCAGCGTATATCGCTCGCATGGAGAACATTGATAGCTTGAATCTTGCTGAAAATCGAATCGGAAAGCTGGGAGCAAGTCATATTTCTGGCATGCAGAAAATCCAAATATTAAATCTTGCTAAGAATCACATCGCAGACAAGGGTGCGCAATGCATTGCTCGCATGAAGAATATTAGTAACTTAGATCTTTCTAGAAATAAAATCACAGAGCAGGGAGCGGGTCATATTGCTAGCATGGAGAAAGTTGAAATCTTGAATCTTGCGAAGAATCACATCCGAGCCACTGGCGCAGAACATATTGCCCACATGGAGAATATTCGAAAATTAGATCTTTCTAAAAATCGAATTGGAAATGCTCCTTTGCCGCACTTTACTTTCATGACAAATCTTACAGACTTAAATCTTGCTGGCAATGAAATTGATGATATGGGAGCGATTTGTATTTCTGATATACCGGGAGTTACCAACTTAAATCTTGCTGACAATAAAATTGAAGACATGGGGGTTGCTAGTATTTCAAGTATGAGGGGAATTACCAGCTTGAATCTCATAGATAATTACATCGGAGCTTCTGGGGCGGATAGCATTTCGAGAATGCATAGTCTTACCACTTTGAAACTCGGATATAATAGGCGAGATTTAGGTAACAGAATAGGAGCTTCTGGGGCAGATAGCATTTCGAGAATGCAGGGTCTTCTCACTTTGGATCTCAGTGGCAATGGAATTGGGGATGCGGGTGCAGATAGTATTTCGGGAATGAGGGGTCTTGCCTACTTGAATCTCAATAATAATGACATCGAAGATTCAGGAGCGGATAGCATTTCGAGAATGCAGGGTCTTACAGACTTGAAAATTGGAGGTTCCGGAGCCGTTGGGAACAGAATCGAAGACGCGGGTGCTTGTCACATTTCGAGAATGCAAGGTCTTATCACTTTGGATATCAGTGGCAATGACATAGGAGATGTGGGTGCAGATAGCATTTCGTGTATGCAAGCAATTGCTACTTTGAATCTCAGATATAATCAAATAGAAGAGGCGGGGGCCGATAGCATTTCGAGAATGCATAGTCTTACTACTTTGGATCTCGGATGGAATAAAATAGGAGATGCAGGAGCAAATAGTATTTCGAGAATGCATAGTCTTACTACTTTGGATCTCAGATATAATCAAATAGGAAAAGCGGGTGCAGATAGCATTTCGAGAATGCAGGGTCTCATCACTTTGTATCTCAAGGGTAATTACATAGAAGATGCGGGTGCAGATAGCATTTCGAGAATGCAGGGTCTTACCGCTTTGGATATCTCAACTAATGAAATAGAAGAGGCGGGAGCTGTTAGTATTTCTAAGTTGCAGGGGCTTACCTATTTGGATCTCAGTGATAGTCACATCGGAGTGGTAGGGGCTGCTGCTATTTCTAAGTTGCAGGGGCTTACCTATTTGAATCTTAAAGAGTCTTATATATCGGATGGATCGGATGAGGGTGCTCAGCACATTTCGAATATGCAGGGTCTTACCTACTTGAATCTTTATCAGGTTGATATTGGTGTGGGGGTGCGTAGCATTTCGAAAATGCAGGGTCTTAAAACTTTGTGCATCGGATCTACTGGGATGGTAAGTAATGCGGATATTTATATTTCGAATATGCAGGCTCTTTCTATCTTAAAGGTTAACTATGCTATGATTGTGAGTGGAAATTGTGGGGATGGTGTAAATAGCTTTTCGGGAATGGAGGGTCTCACCTCCTTGGTTGTCCATCATTGTTTATATACTTATTTCTGTCCCGATCTTTATCCAGGTGTTTTCTTGTCCTGTAATAGCGAGTAATTTTAAGGACAAAATGATTTAAGAACGACAAAAGTACAACAGAAAATTGAGTGCTTTCGTTCTTTCCTCGGTGCAAAAATATTTTCTAAAATGAGAAGTTATTTTTTGACATGTGAATGTGTTGTTCTATATAAAAATAATAATTTTTTAATCTTTAATTTTTAACTTCAACCGAGCCGAAAGAAACTGGACCCACTTTCGTTGGTCTGGAAAAACTAGAAAAAAGGACATTCTCCTGCACTGTTTAAAGTCGCACGTACACAATTTCCACTTCGGTATACAGTGCAAAAAAAGATCATCATGGCTAGAAAATAGAACTAAATTTGTATTTCGATGGGAGTTGATCAGATCGATCAAGTGCTCCACCCAGATAGCGTCCAATTCATTGCTAGGCTCGTCGATCACCCATATAGGAATCGGCTTGAGTAAGCTAAAAGAAAGAACTACTCGTTTTCTTTGACCGAAGGATAATTCTTTCCATTTTATTTCTAGTAACTCTTCGAGGCCTCAGAGCTTAATTTGTTCTTTGTATTCCTGTAATTTCGTGCATTTTCTAATTTTTAAAATCACATCCACGATTTCATGTACTAGTATATGTTCATAGAAATCTGGTTGGTCCGGAAGATACACTCTTAATTCATTCGCTGCTAAGGAGTTTTTGGTGCAATCTATTTTAGAATAGAAACATAACTCTTTTCGGGTACTTCAAGATCCACAATGATTTTTAAGAGAGTGCTTTTTCCGACTCCGTTTCTACCTTTTAGAGCAAATACTCCAAATGGAAAATCAATATTAATATCTTCGAATACCTTGTACCCGCCATATTTTTTATGCAATGGCTTTAAGGATAAAATTGACTTTTCTAGATTAATTATGAACTTCTAAAAAAAACAATAAAATAACTAGATAATACGATGATCACACCTGAAATAAATAATGCTGAACGCTCTCGGTATACAGACAGCCAAAAAGTGATTAAATGGATTGTAGATACTACAGAAATTGAGCCTCAAATTGGCAACAATCCAACATTTGAAACCATGAGTTTAATGAGACTGATCATGCGCATTAAAATTAATAAAATACAAGTAACCGGAATTCATCTACTCCCAACTGAATCTCACTTCGAGCACATACAGAGCATTTTCTCTATTTTTTTAGTAGTATCTTGGGCAACAAGGTTCTTCTGATTCATGAGGAAATTTTTTGAGTGGGGTGAATTTTGAATAACGATCCAATGGGTGTTTCACTTCCATGATGGTGCTATATTCCCAATTGTGCTTTTTGATCACGATTTTTGGACGGTTAGCACTAGGTGACTAGCGCCCTCGACCTACTTTTCTTGAAGAACGCTTGTCTTTTCCAATGTGCTGCTCAATAGTTTCGTGACTCATGCTAGCAGGTGGTGATCTTTGTTCCGCTGCTTGTAGATACGGATAACCTCTTCCTTATTGAGGTTTAGTTCGCAAGTCATGGATCCATGGTATTGCAGTATTCGAGCAATCTTAACCATTGATCTAGGTGTTTTTTTTAGTACGTTCATCTTTTTTCTGAAGTGATGGTATTTGACTCCATGGAACTAATGTTACTTGATATCTAAATCATGAAGATCAGTGTTGAGGGTGCCCCATGAAACCCAATACCGTAAAATCAGTTCAATGGTAGGAAGAAGTACATCTGCGGGCGAAAGAAGTTACTCTCGACTATTTGGTGCTGGTATTTGTCATTCAGAGCGTCTTGCAAAGATTGCAAGTTAGGTGAAAAAACTTATTTAAATAATTTTAATGTATATTTTGGTAGAAAATAGTGAATGAGGAAAAAAGATTGACTGAAAAATCTCTTTGAAGTAATGAGTTTCAGATGAATAAATTTGCGTGTTTTTGCATCTTTGTTTTTTTCTGCTATGCTTCTTTTGCGAGTGGTATGGATCATCGCTCTGGATTCATTCCTGCCGATCAACTCAGGCTTTTTGCCAAGACCGTTACTGATATTGAGTTTTCAGAATTTTTTGAAAGAGATGGTTTTGAGTCTATTAAAAAATTAGAAATTTTACATTCGAAGATAAGTCCTAACTTATTCACAAGACTTCCTGCGACTCTTCAGCAGTTGTCACTTCACTGTGTGAAAGATCTTCATGGGAATATGCTTACAGTCCATCAATTTTTGGAGAACACGGTCTATTTTGACAACTTAGAAAGTTTGACCCTGGAAAATCAGTATATCCATGACTCAGACTTATCTGTGATCACTCAAATGCCGGGGCTCAAAGAGTTGAATCTTCCTAGCAACTCAATCACAGGTGAAGGTTTTCTGAAGATTCTTGCCATGCACGGGCTTGAGGATTTAAACCTCCGCGATAATCAGATTGGCTCGTTTCAAATCATCAAGCTTGCCCCAGTGAGGATCAAAAAGTTAAATCTTAGCCATAACCGAATCCAAGATGAAGATGCTCTTTATCTAGCCAAAATACCAGGCATCGAAAAATTGGATCTTGCTGAAAATCAAATCGGAGATGTTGGGGCTTCTTCCCTTGCTCATATGAGCGGGATTGAAAGTTTAAATCTCGGTCACAATCAGATAGGAGACCTTGGGGCTTCGAGTCTTTCTAGAATGCGAGCATTGAGAGACTTGTTTCTGAACTCTCATCAGATCGGAGTTGCAGGGGCTGAGAGTATTTCAAAAATGGAAGCAATCGTGCATTTAAATCTCAACGATAATGCTATCAAAGATGCGGGAGCCGGTCATATTTCTCAAATGACCTCAATGAGTTCTTTGGAACTTGAGTCCAATCAAATAGGCGTGGCTGGGGTTTTCGGTATTGCTCAAATGCAATGGATTCAATTGCTGAATCTTGCTAACAATCAAATTGGTGATACTGGAGCGGAGCATATTGCTCGTATGCAGAATATTAGAAATTTGAATCTTTCTGAAAATGGAATCGGTGATACTGGAGCGCGGCATATTGCTCGCATGCAGAAAATTGAAATCTTGAATCTTGCTAAGAATCAAATTCGTGAAGTGGGTGGGGTGTCTCTTTCAAGGATGGTGGGTCTTGTTGTTTTGAATCTCGGCTACAATTTCATCACAGATGAGGGAGTTCAGCAGATTTTTAGGTTGCAGGGTCTTACCAACTTGGATCTTGGCTTTAATGGGATCGGAGCTAAGGGGGCTCGACAGATTTCGAAGTTGCAGGGTCTTGTTACTTTACATCTTAGTGGGAATGCTGTCGGAGATGAGGGTGCTCGGCATATTTCAGGATTGCAAGGTCTGACCGCCTTATATCTTAGCGGAAATTCCATCGGAGCTCAGGGAGCTTGGCAGATTTCGAGGTTACAAGGTCTGAGTATCTTGCATCTCAGTGGCAATTCTGTTGGAGCGCAGGGAGCTCAGCATATTTCGAAGTTGCAAGGTCTTACCAGTTTGCATCTGAGTGGAAATTTGATCGGAGTTGAAGGAGCTGAGCATATTTCGAAGTTGCAGGGTCTTACGGCTTTAGATCTCACAGGCAATTCTCTCGGAGTTCAGGGAGCTCAGTGCATTTCGAAGTTACAGGGTCTTACGACCTTAAGTCTCATCGGAAATTTGATCGGAGATGAGGGTGTTAAGCACATTTCGAGGTTACAGGGTCTGACCGCCTTGCATCTCATGTGGAATTCCCTACGAGCTCAAGGGGCTCGGCATATTTCGAGGTTGCAGGGTCTTCTGATCTTAGATCTCAGTGGGAATTTCATCGGAGTTGAGGGGGCTGAGTACCTCTCAGGCTTGCAGGGACTCAGAGTCTTGTCTCTTCCTGAGAATTCCATGGGAGATGAGGGGGTTGAGTACCTTTCGAAGTTGCAGGGGCTTACCGCTTTAGATCTCAGGAAGAATTCGATAGGAGTTCAGGGAGCTCGGTGTATTTCGAAGTTGCAGGGACTCAGAACCTTGTCTCTGTCTGAGAATTCGATGGGAGATGAAGGGGCTCAGAGTATTTCGAAGTTGCAGGGACTCAGAGCCTTGTCTCTGGCTGACAATTTCATGGGAGATACTGGAGCTGAGTTTATTTCAAGGTTGCAGGGACTCAGAACCTTGTCTCTTGCTGACAATTTCATGGGAGACGAGGGGCCTCAGCACATTTCGAAGTTGCAGAGTCTGGTTACCTTGGACCTTAGCAATAATGCCATCGGAGATAGGGGTTCTCGCTATATTTCGAGTTTGAAGCGTCTTGCTACCTTGGGTCTTAGCAATAATGCTATCGGAGATGAGGGAGCTCGGTATATTTCGAAGTTGCAGGGTATTGCTGTTTTGGATCTCAGTTATAATTCCCTGGGAGATGAGGGAGCTCAGTACATTTCGAGCTTGCAGGATCTTGCTGTGTTGGATCTCAGTGGAAATTCCATCGGAAATGCGAATGCTTCGCGCATTTTGAGCATGGAGGCTCTGATCAACTTAAAACTCTGGAACAGTCGTATTAGCTCGACGGGATTTCAGCGCCTTTGTAGTATATCAGGTTCTTTGTCGGATAATATTGGACCTGCAGAAGCCCGGTTAATTTCGATTCTATTTGATATTTAAAATTTGAGTGAGGTAGGATGTACATGTACGAGCATAGGCGATGGCCTCTATATAATTTAATTTAGCTAAATAAATTTTACCAGTAACCCTTCATGTAGGTGCCTCATTTCTTTGAGGGAGTCGTTCTCAACGCTGTGTTGGTCAAAAGTCAGGGTAAGGGGGTTAACGTGAAAAAGTTCAGTAACCCTCATGATTTGTAGTGCAGAGAGAGGAGTGACGGCTCACGTAGTAACGTTGCCTTGGTATATAGTTATCTGATCTCGTCAGGATGTTTCGTGACTTGAGGGTTCTTTTTTATGGTTAACTTTGATCAAAGTTTGAAACCTGGAGTGATGTTAAAAAATTGAAATGGAAAATTTTTATCAAATAGCACTCTTTCTTCAGGAAGGGGGTGATGGTTAATGTATCCCTTTTCTTCTCCTGTGATGAGGTAGTGATGAGGAAATTGTTCTTTGAGTGTGGCTAGCCATTGGATTCCATTGTGTTCTGTGAGGTGTAAATCGACAAAGAGGATAGCTTGGGGGTCAAGTTCTCGTTGATGAAATTCAAAATCGATGGGGCTTGCGAAAGTTTTACATTTTAATCCGAATTGATCGGCTAAATTTTCCCAAGAAAGTCTCACAATAGCGTTGTCATCAATTAAGATGAAATCTAAGGGTTCCTGGGATCCTTGATGGATAGGAAGCTTAGCTAGAAAGCTTTTTGGGATGATTTTCAGTCGAGCGTTTTTACAGGCTTCAAGCACTTCGTCTTCGTCCCATCGGTGAGTCATGAGCAAGCTTCTGGAGGCAAAGCTAGAATTTTCCAGACAATAATTCAGGATGCTTGAGAAATTTTGAATTTCATCGTTCAGGAGAAAAAAAGCATCAGGTTGATGTAGCCAATGCTGAAATTTTTTTGGGTTTGTGATGATACGCAACGGAATTTTTTGTTCTAGCAATTTGCTTTTCAGAATCTTGTGTGTAGATAAATGACTATCGCATAAAATAATTTCACGGGCATTCAGAAGGGGAATGCAAGCAGAGAACCAGGCTGCTTGTGGATAAGTAGGTAATTGGATGATTACCTGTGTCCCAAGCGGTTTTAGTTTTAAAAAATTGAGAGTGCCTCCAAAAAGTTGAAGTTTTTCTCGGGCAGAGTTGATGCCTAAAGGTTGTCTATTGTGCTTGCTTGAAACGCAAGTGCCTTCGTTCATTGCTTGGAGGATTTTTTGGGGAAGGTTTTGTCCATTATCAGAAATGCTGATACGAAGTCTGTTTTGTTCTTCTTGAAGTTCTAAAAGAATAAACCCTTCTTTTTTTTGACTTAAAATCGATTCTTTTGAGTTATTGATGATATTTGATAAAGTAGATTGCAGGGAGGCTGGATCCATAGAAGTAAAACTGAAAAGAGCTTTTGGGTGGATTTGTAATTGAAGATCGATAGGGAAATGAGAAAATTCTACTTGTTTCATTTGGAAGGTTTTCTCTAAAAGTCCTGCTAAAGGGTAGGTTTTGATTTCTGTATGAATGGGCAAGACTGAAGGTGCACGGTGGAGTCGATTTAAGATATGGGTGATATTCTTAAAGGCGCTCCAAAGAATTTGATGCGATTTTTCTTCTAAAGGAAGAACGCTTAAAGTCGTTTGAATGGCATCTAAAGGAGAGCTGATATCATGAGCTGCTTGTAATGCTCTTTTACCTTGTTGAAGATGTTTTTTTAGAACGACTTTTTCATCATTTGAGTCGGATAGTTGCTTTTTAAGCATGGCTATTTGATGGAGGGCTTGATTGTGCTCATTAAAAAAGGTTTGAATTTCTGAAAAATAATTTTTGTTTTTTCCATGATTGGTGATGGTACAACGTTTGATGAGGTATGCTAATGCATGAAACGCTATATTGCTGCAAAGAATCATGCAGATCAGAAGTGCTACCACAATCAATAGAGGGTTCAATTTTACGTTTGAGTTCAGATGCTCCAGTGTCAGCAGTAAAACCGTGCTGGAGCAGGTTGCGAGGAAAAGGACTCCTGTTAATAATGCTCGTATACTGAACCAAGGGGCTAAAAGAGCGGTTTTGGGGATGGTAACTTTGGTGTGTATGATCAAAAAAAAGCAGATGCAGGCGATCCAGGGAATGGTGACTACAGATAGAATTGGTTGAATGATTGTGGCATTTTTTGCAAGCCCATCTAAAAGAGGGCATAGCATCGTTGCTTGAATGATGAGTAATTCCTTAAGATGAGAAATTCTCAAAGAATAAAAAAATCCAATTGCAGAAATAGAAGATTTTATTAGGTCATTGAAAATGAGGTAAAAAGAGTCGTGATGGCTTATGGTGTGATTGCGATACAAGATAAAAAAAAGTGTAGTTTTTAGTGCTAATAAAAACAGGATAACTGGGGGTTCTTGATAAATCTTTAAGTAATGAATCCATGTTGAGAGCATGAGTCCGGGAACAAGGAGAGTAAATAATTCGTACCATTTTTTTACGAATTCGTCATTCATCTCGCTGATAAAAGTGGGATATAAAAGACTATTGCACAGCCATAGAATAAATCCGATGAGCACAAAAGAGCTGAGGCTGTTTTTTTCTTTTAAGGCTTCATAGACACAAAGGAAGAGAAAAATTCCAAAAAATAAATTAATTAAGTGATATTCTGGGTTGAAGATAAAAACGAGAGAAGATCCAAAGGTGGTCATAGGTGTCAATTTGCAATGATCGATTGATTGTCATGTCAAAATTAATCTTTTTAATTTAAAATTCCTTTTTAGTCGCAAAGCAGAATTTTCTCTCGTGATATCACGTAAGTGATAAAAAAACAGCTTTTTCGGAATAAATACTTGCGTAGGCTTGAGAAGCGGTTAGTCTGGCTGCTTCTGGTCGATGGTATGTGCTTGTAAGGCCGCGTGAATAGACTTGATCCAGGAAATTTCTTGGGAGAGGTTTTTGAGATCTTTTTCTATTTTGTCGATGGCTTGTATCCATGGTCCAGGTATTTCAAGGGGGTAGTTCTTGATAAGTTTTAGAAATAATAGAATTTGGGTGAAAGTTGCTTGGATGTCGTGGGGTTTTTTGTAATGAAGCTCGAAAGATCTTGGAATTTTTAAAGTAAGTTGGATATTGTTTTCAGATGTAGTCGCGGTGATTTCATATTTTAAATGAAAGTTCATAGATTCTCCGTTAAAATTATTTTTCTAAAATTTTGAGTTTTTTCAATTTTCTGTAAAAAGTGCTCTTAGAGATTCCGAGAGCTTGAGCTGTTTTTAGTATGTTGCCCTCAAAAATGTCGAGTACGTGAGTAAAAAAAGAGCGTTGGCATGATGCCAAAAAATCAGTATAGCTGTTGGGCTGTATTACGTCTTTATCTTTTGGTAAAGTAAGCTCCAGTGTTCCTAAATTCAAAGCGTATTCTTCCTGAATACGAATGAAATCTGAAACGTCAATTTTCTCTCTTCGATTGGATTCCAAGTTGGAAATGATGGCATCTATTACGTGAGTGAGTTGTTCGATATTTTTAGGCCATTTTTGAGATTGTAAGAATTCCAAAGCTCTTGAGGATAAAAAATACTGTTTACTTTTGTAGCGATCTAAATAAGTCTTTAATATTTTAGGAATATCTTCTTTTCTGTCTCGAAGTGGTGGCAAGTAGATATGCTTAAAAAATTTCTTGTATTTTTTTGTGTAAGAGGAGTTTTTCTGACAATTAAGAATCAATCGATTTTGAATGGCAAAGTGCACGGGAGATCCTTTGGGCTTGATACTTTTTGAAAGAGCGGATTGAATGATTTTTTTTTGAAAACTTCCGTTTAGCACATTAAAATCAGGGATGAGAAGATCTCCAAATTGAGCTTCTGAAAAAACTCCTTTTTTCATTGAAGTTTTGGGTGGGGTTTGTTCTCCAAATAAACTCACTTCTAGATTCATTTTGGGGATTTTTGAAGCTTTGAAGCATATAAATGGACGATAAGGATCATTTTTCATGTGCCAAAAGTAGCGGGCTAAGGAAAATTTTCCCGATCCCGGTTCTCCGATGAGCACGAGGGGTGTTTCTTGAGAGATTTGCTTGCGCACGCTCTCTCTTAAAGCCTGAATTTGATACGAGGAGCCTAGAAGGCATAAGGGCTCCTCGTATTTCATTTCTTTTTGATAAATCTCAGCTAAGCGTTGGTGCCTCACGCGTTCGATACATTCGGGAATTTTTAAGTCTAAATCTTCACAAATCGTGTCTGATTTTACGATGTAATCGCTTGCTCCTAATTTCAAAGCGGTTCTCATGTCCGCAATATCATCACCATTTGTCACTACAATAATGACTAAGTTGGGAAATTCTTCGAGGTAACGAGGTATGAGTTCAATGCCAGTAGGGGAGTTGTGACCTAAATCGGTATCTAAAAGAAGGACATCAAAGTGCCTGCTTCTCAATAAAGTAAGGCTTTCCTGGTAGGAAAACACCGAAGTTACTTCCCATTGTGAATCGAAGTACTGAGTAACCACAGCCTGGATGAGGTAATCTTTATCGTCTACGGATAAAAGATTTAACGGATTCATAGGTTACCAATACTAAAAAAAATGCTTTTTGTATAGGCTCTCAAGAAGTCTTCACAAAAGAGTTCTCGAAAATTGATCAATTGTTTCAAAAATGGGAATTTTTTTTAAAAAAATGAAAAATTTGAAATCTATTAGTTGAGGTTTTTGTAAAATGGGTAGATTCTATAGCTCCGACGTTAGGAAGCGTTATGATGTTTTTTGCGAGAGCAAGGAAGAAAGGAGATAGCATGAATTACTTCGATAGATGTGCAAATGATGAATTGAAGGATGGCGTGGGTCATAGGGATCCTGCGGAAGAAGTTCTCGATTTTTATCAGGAGTTTCAGAGTCTTAGAGGTTTTACTGATAGTAGGTTGACTCATGTGTTGATTCAAGTGCTAAAGGGGGCTTTTGAGCAGTTGAATGAAGGCAGGAGTCATCCCTCTTTTTCAGATTTTCTGGATTTTTATCAGAAAGAAGTGAAGAAGCTGGGGAGTTTTTTAGATCTTTTTCAAAAAGAATGGGAGCAGAAGCGTCAAAGAAAAGAGATGTTTCTTTTGGTTGCAAGAGATACGGAGAAATTCTCGATGAATCGCTGGTGAGCGTTGGTCCTGCAGGCTTTCTTGAGGTCTGCTGTGAACTCCCCCGTGTTACCTGAAAAGCTGCCTCCTTCGATTGAGAAGGAGGCAGCTTTTTTTTTTGGGGGTGGGTCATTGTCTTTGAGAAAGAAGCGACTTTGGGGGTTGTGAAAAGCGTCCTCGCCCATTAAACTTTGAGAAGTTTAATGGGCTTGAGTTCGAGGGGAGGCAAACGAAAAAGTGGTTGACTTGGCCATGAAAGAGAAAGTCAAAAGACTATCTCAGCAGATCGTAGAAATACAAAGACCCATTCGAATTTTAGATGCGATTAAGTGGGATCCTCGTATTGAACTTGAACTCAAAAAGAGTCGTTTCAAAGAGATGCCCCAATTAGGTTCTGAGGACTATCAGAAAATAGAGCTTGGGTTCCATCCTGGCAAGAAAATGGAGGAGCTCAAGGAGGTTTTAGACTCTATTGAGCCCATTTTGGGATCAGATCCTTTAGGGGGTCTTTTACGAGAGATCGTAGAGCAGTACATGGACGTGGTTCGATTACTCCTTGCCCGAGGTACCCAGCAATTCTCGGAGTACAGTAAAAAACTTTATGGATCTCCTAAAGATCGTTTCTTTGGAGATGGGAGTACCATTTTTGAGATGAGTCAGATTTTGTATTCTACCCTCAGTGGGATTGATGATAAAGTTCTTGGCCCTTCCTACCCTGAAAATTGTGATGCTCAGACTGTTGTGTCCATTTTATATGAGCGTTTGAGGGTGTATTTTTCAGGGAATCTCGTACATGTAAAGCTTTCTGATGGCATTTTGGCAGATGCGGCGGCAGGTGGAGATACCCTAAAAATCAAAGGGGGATCCTTTTTTTCAAAAAGGGATATTGATATTTTAGAGGTTCATGAGGGATGGGTTCATTTAGGGACAACGCAGAATGGTCTGCAGCAGACAGTGGCTAAGTGGTTATCGAAGGGTCCTCCACGCTGTTCAGCAACGCAAGAGGGTCTTGCTGTTTTAATGGAGATTTTTACGTTTCGAACGTACCCTCGTCGTGCGCGTCATATTAATGATAGGATTCTGGGAATCATGCGCGTGGAGGAGGGTGCGAATTTACTAGAACTCATTGAGTTTTATCGCACGGAAGGGTACTCTGAGGAGGAGTGTATTGCTAATGCGCAGCGTATTTTTCGAGGAGGGCTCTTAGAAGGTGGTGCTCCTTTTACCAAGGATATCTCGTACTGCAGAGGGTTTATTGAAAATTACAATTTTATACGTGCTGCTATTCGTGCTGGAAGTCCCCAATTGATTCCTTTTTTATTTGTGGGTAAAGCCAAGGTGGATGATATCCCTCTACTTTATCGGAAATACTTGGATGGCTGGATAGATTTTCCCTTATTTTTACCGCCTCAGTTTCAGGATCTCAATGGGATCACAGTGTGGATGACGTTTTTAAATTTTGTAAATACTTTGAATTTGCAAAAAACGCAGGAATACTACAATAGGCTTTTTCAAACTTACTTGTAATGATCAGGAAGAAGGGAGATTTTGTGATTTTTTTTTTGATTCTCATGGTTTTAGGTTGGCAGGCGCAAGCAAAAGATAGGGTAAGGGTGAATGAAGTTACGATTACAGATGAGCAGTTAGAGCGTGCGACGCCCGGATATAATCATGCACAGAAAGAGTCTTTTTTAACTATTGCGCCTTTGCAAGAGCGAGTGCTTGATCATTTGATCAATGAAGAGCTTTTGGTTGAAAAAGCAAAAAAGCAGGGTTTAGACGAGAAGCCTGCTTTTCAGGAGGCTATGGATTTATTCCGTAAGCAGTTGTTAAGTCAAACTGTTTTAGATGAGGCTATTGGTCCCCGGTTAACTCTTCAGGAAATTCGTAAGTATTACGATAAACACCGAGAAGATTTTACCTCAGATCGTATCCATATTCAGCACATTTTACTTAAAACAGAAGCGCAAGCTTCTGATATTGTAGATCAATTAAAAAAGCCTGGCTCTGATTTTAAAGTCTTGGCGGAAAAATTTTCTCAGGATGCTTCGGCTAAAAGCAATGGAGGGGACTTAGGAATGCTTCCTCGCAGTTTTTTTGATCGTGATTTTGCTAAAACTGCTTTTAAGGCCTCTGTAGGTAAGGTAGTCGGTCCCGTGAAGACAGCGTTAGGATTTCATGTGATCAAGGTGGTAGAAAAAAATTCGGGAAAGACTTTTGCTTTTGAAGATGTGAAAGTGAATGCGCGTGAGCTTTTGAGGCAAGAGCTTTTGGCAAGCTATCTGAAAGATTTGAGAAAGAAAGCGAAAATCGAGTACTTAACTGAAAAGAAATAATGCGCGTTTTTAAACTTTTAAGATTTTGAAGGGGCGTATTTTTGCCTACTCGATTTGTTGGTCCTTGTAAGCATCGTTTCCATCTTAAGACCGAAGCTTTTCAGAGTCTATGCTTCTGTATTCCCGATTCTTGGTGGGTACGCAGAAGTTAGGATGTCTAGGGTGCATTGTCCCTAAAAAGATGAGAATCAAGTAAAGAACGAGCTTTCTCAGTCAAAGTAGAGTTCTTGTTATTAAATATTCTTGATGAATTTATTTTTGATGCACTGAAGATGAGCTTCTGTCGATCCTAGCGAAAGCTGACTCGTGTTGTTTGAGGGATCTGAGATCTTGGGAGAGGTAAAATTCAGGTCTTGTGATGATTGAATTGCGTCTGATCCTCGGATGCGTGATTTCTATCTACATCATGCGTTTTTGTATGCTCTTAGGTTTTAGTGACTTAATGCAGCGTTTAGGCCTGTTGAAAAACGCAAATTGAAAATTGCTTGCTATTAAATTGAAGTGAGAAAAAAGTGGGTTGGAATTTCTTGAGTCTCGCCTGGCAAAGTGGCTTCTTGAGAAGCCGTAAAAAGATCGATTGAGGACCTAGTGCTTTTAGGTGCTTGCGCTTCTTTTCAAAAGACAAAGTTCAAAGGCTTTGCCCACTGAAATCATCAGAATGCTAAGAAAATCTTTTCACTGACTCTTGTTCGAGTCAGTATTCTTAAGAAAGTAAATCTTTTTATTTAAATTAAGCTTTTTTATTTGATTTTTTTGATTAAAAATATAAAGTCCATTTTATGGATAAGGTAATGTTAAATTTTTATGATTTCAGTGGTATTTTTTATGAAATTATTGTTGTTTTTTTGGATGTTTTTTTCTTCTGAATCTATTCCTTATAAAATATTTTTGAGTCATTTTTTTCATAGAAATGCAAGTTTTGTATCGAAAAATCGTTTGATCTTTGCATGCATTCTTAAGAATAGGGAAATTTCTGAGGAAATGTTTATCGATATTTTTCAGAATACTTCTTGTCAATTTACTAAAAAGTTAGATATTTCATGGTCGACGATTAGTGATGGCCTGTTGCTTAGTTTACCTAAAACGATTGAAGAATTGTCTCTTGCTCGCGTAAAAATTCGATCTTCAGGAAATATTGTTTCGATTCAAAATTATATCAAGCCTCTTTTGGCAAGGTTGCCTAATCTGAGAGTTTTAGACTTAAGTTTTCACGGTCTTGAAAATAGTGATATTGATTTCAGTAATTTTTTTAACAGAAGTCTTGGTTCAAAAATTGAAGTTTTCATTTTAAGAAACAATCATCTGGATATTCAGGCTATTGCAAATTTTGCTCATTTTCCTGAGCTTAGATCATTAGATTTAAGTGATAATAGCATGGTTTCTCTGGCTGAATTTGATTTTCAAGGGCTTTTGAGAGATTTTTATTTTCCAAAACTTGAAAGTTTATCTTTAAGAAATAGTGGTATGAATGCCATTGTTGCTGATAATGAAGAATATTCAGCTTTTCTTTTATCTTTAAAAAAATTAGATTTAAGTGACAATGGGATTCGAGATGCTGTTTTAGGAAGTATTTTTGAAACTCCTGCAGTGAAGTCTTCAGAGCTTCAGGTTTTGAATTTAAGCGGCAATCACCTTACAGGTAAGGGTATGAGGTATTTAGCTTTGCTTCCTAACTTAACTGACTTAGATTTAAGCAATAATCTTATTCACAATTTTGATCTAGATGGGTTCGGGGATAGCGCTTTCAATAAACTCGAAAGGCTCAAGATGAATAACAATTTTATTAATAATGATGTTTTCAAGAATTTTCCTGCTTTTTCGGAGCTCATAGCATTAGATTTACGTGACAATGCAATGGATAAAGTTGATCATCGAGATTTCATTGAGCTTTTGCGTCTTTCTCGTCTTCCAAAAATCAAGAATATTCAGTTAAGGCTGTGTCGTATGCAAAATAGTCCTTTGTCTCTGATGGATGCAAGTTTTTCTGCATTAAATCCTGATCGAGGTGAAGATTGCTTTGTAACCAACGTTTCTAGGTCATTAAATGAGTTTTGAATGGTGCTTGTCAAGATTTTAATGATCGTAATCCTGAGCATTAATGCCATATTTTTCAAGTTTACGGATGAGTGTTTTTTTAGGGATATTAGCGTGAAGTGCTGTTTGGTTGATCTTTCCCTTGAAAGTTTTGAGTGCCTGGATAAGAAACTGTCGTTCAAATGCCTCTTTTTTAGCTTGAAAATCTAATACTTCAGAAAATTCAGGAAGGTATTCGGTTGAAAAAGCATGGAGATTGCGCGGTAGACTTGCGGGGGTGATGATAGAACTTGATTCCATGACAAACGCGTGTTCTATGACATTTCCTAGTTCTCGAATATTTCCATGCCAAGGATGATTTTTAAGAAGCTGCATGGCTTCCTCAGAAATTGAGGTTATTGATTTGTGATGATGGTCGCCGAAGACTTTGATAAAATGGTACGCGAGTTCCTCAAGATCGTTTTTGCGTTCTCGAAGAGGAGGAAGCTCGATAGCAAGCACATTGAGCCGATAAAAAAGATCTTCTCGGAAGGTTCCTTCTGCGACTTTGGCTTCTAAATTTCTATGAGTTGCTGCAATAATTCGAACATTTACTTGGATTTCTCGATTAGAGCCTACAGGCGTGAATGTTTTTTCTTGTAAGACTCGAAGGAGTTTGACCTGCATGGAAGGAGAAATATCTCCAATTTCATCTAAAAAAAGAGTTCCTCCATCCGCGTACTGAAATTTTCCAATTTTTCTACTGTCAGCTCCTGTAAATGCACCTTTTTCATGACCAAAAAATTCACTTTCAATCAGTGTTTCTGTGATAGCAGCACAGTTGACACTTACAAAGCGTTGCTGTTTTCTTGGGCCATTGTAATGCAATGCTTGTGCGACTAATTCTTTGCCTGTTCCGCTTTCTCCTCGAATTAAAACTACGCTATCCACACGTGATAATTTTTGGATCATTTCAAAGATCGTTTGCATCGCATTGCTATGTCCTAAAAAAGAGGATCCATGAGGCATTTGAAAGACAGGAGCTGAAAAACTTACTTTTTGAATCATTTTTTTGGCGTGTAAGGCATTTTCTACGATATCAATTAATTTTTCTAACTCAATGGGTTTCTCAAGGTAATGGTAGGCTCCTTCTTTGATAGCGCAAACGGCATCTTCAATATGCGAAAAAGCAGTGAGTATGATGATGATAGTAGAAGGGTTATAAGCTTTTATTTTTTTTAAGACTTCTATGCCGTTGAGTTTTGGCATTTGAACGTCTAAAAGCGCTAAATCGTAATTTCCTTTTTGAAGCAGTCTGAGGCTTTCTATGCCATCTTCTGCTTGATCTACTAAAAAATGATCTGAAAGAGCAGAGGAGACAGTCAACCGTAAACTTGCATCGTCATCAGCTACGAGAATTTTTAGCATGCTTCTCCTGAATCGGTAAAAAAACCCGGAAGGTACTTCCTAGTCCTTGGGTGCTTTCAACGGTAATTTTTCCACCGTGAGATTTCACAAAGTAATCAGAAAGATAAAGGCCAAGACCGCTTCCTGAGGCTTGATGGTTTTTCCCCCGATGAAACCGTTCAAAAAGGTGCTCCTTTTCTTCGGGTGCAATGCCCAGGCCTTGGTCTTCGATAGCAATCACTATTTCGTCGTGCGTTTCTAGGGAGTGAATTTTAATCACAGAGCCCACTTTGGAATAGGCAATCGCATTGTCTATGAGGTTTGTGAGGACTTTAGCGATGAGCTGAGGATCCAAAGGGATAGGAAAAAGTGGCTCTAAAATAGTGACTAAGCGAATTTCTTTTTGAAGCGCAATTGGTGTTAACGCATGAACACATTGTTCAATGAGTACATTGATGTCTTTGAATTCTCGTTGCAATTTGAGTTCTTCAGAGTCAATTTGATTGACCTGGAGAATACGAGAAATAAATTTATTAAGTTGCATGGTTGATTGCAAAATGGTTTTAAGGTTGTCGGTGAGGTTTTCAGGTTTTCGTAAAAGAAGTTCAGTGAGTCCTTGAATGCGGGCAAGAGGGGTTTTCAGATCATGGGTGATAAGTGCTAAGAAATGCGTTCTCACGGTTTCCATTTTTATTTTTTTTTGATACTGCCATCTTTTTTGATGTTCGTGGAACAAGCGGCAAGGCATGGCTAAGCAATAGCTCAAAAAAACGCCCACCAAGGGGTTGCTGATGGGTAGCCAGTATCCATAGGAAAAAATGACTTGGCTTAAAATGAAAAGCATAGACAAAAGAGCGAATTTTGCTAAAAGAGCATAAGAAGGTGAAAAAAAAAGTGTTCCCGCAAAAATCATGAAAACCATCAAAAAAGTAAGGCTGTTTTCAATTTTATGCGAGACTTCTTGGATCCCCTCGTGTTTCAACAGAGAATCTAAAATTTGGGCGTGTACTAGGAGTTTGGGGTAGTTCATCGAAGTTTTTATCAGAGGTGTTTGCGTGAAGTCAGAAGGGTTTTCAGAAGAGGTTGTTCCTACTAAAACAATTTTATTTTTTAAGGTATCGGCTTTTTGTGGGATATCAATCCAAGAAAAAGTAGTATATTCGCGGCTGGGGTGGTACCTGAATAAAAAATAGGAGGCTTTTATCTCAGCAGCAAGTCCAGGCATCCAGAACGTTCCCGGAGGTTCTGATGTAGGTTGTAGTTGATTGGCTAATCGTAGATGAAAGCTTGGCTGATCATTCAGGGTTAAAAGGGCTCTCCGGGTGATTTGATCTTTTGAAAAAACATTTCCATCCTTATGGATGAGTGCAATAGCGTGGGGAAGCTCATTTAGGGGCCAAGGTGGTAGGATTTCACCCGTGACATCGTAGGGGGCTCCGAGGACTACGGTAATTCCTTGTGCTTGGGTGCGCTTGATTTGTTGGAAAAAACGCATCCTCCAGTTGAGCTGCTCTTTTTCTGATGCTTGAAGGGAGGGCGCATCCACCTCGTTGAAATCCATCAAGTAACCAATGGCCCTTGGCTGAAGTTGGGTGAGTCTTTCCAAAAATAGTAGGTGCTGATCCCAGGTGAGTGGAGCAAATTCATCAAGTTCTTGAAGGCTCAAGTCATCCAAAGCAACCAGAGCAATTTGCTTGCTTGCATGAGAAGTAAAGTCCGTACTCACTTTTAGGTCATACAAAAAAGCTTCCAGCCTGCTGAAATCTACGAACGTGACCCAGACGGTGATCACCAAAGAAACAGCCAGCAGGCTGAAACCGATTTTCACTGATTGTCTTCCTCCCCCGAAAAAGACAGTCTATTTCTTTTTCATGATTTTTCGGAGCTCGTCGACATGCTCTGTTTCCAGGCGAACCCACTGTCGTGCCATCTCTTCTAAGGCGATGTCATCTCCAGCTAGGCGTACGAGTTTTTTATAAAGTTCTAAAACGCTGGATTCAAACTCGAGACTTTCTTGAAGAATTTGGTCCAACGTATGGTTATCTGTTTCTACAATGGGATCCAAATGGACACAGGGATGACCACCTAAAGATGTAAGCTTCTCCCCGATGACCGTGGCGTGCTCCATGCTTTCTTGGGCTTGATCCCGAAGCCATTTTTGAATAGGAATTCGGTGGTGCCCCACAATCATGAAAGAATAATGCAAATAACGAACAATTCCGGAAAGTTCAGATTGAAAAATCCGTGTTAAACACTCAATGATTTCACTCTTTGTTTGTTTTTCTGAATGACTGGACATAGGACCTCCTGGAGTAAGGATCTCAGAAGTGGTTCTGCTGAGACCGTATTGCGCTCTGACTCTATCTCATGATCAAAACGACGTCAATGGTTTCAGCAGTACTCACACTCGAGTTTCAAGTTTTTTCCTGAAATTTATGCAACATATTGAAATTATTGATTTTTTTTAAAACTCAGCATTTTACTTAATCCTTTTAAAATCAAATAGTTACAAAAAAACTTGAAACTCGAGTCACAGGGAGTTTGGATTTTAGCTATTTTTACTGTGCCGGTGGCAAGATAAATTTTAATACTACTATGCGTTCATTTTTTTTCTATTTCTGACCTCTGTGTGCACCTGAGGAGGACTGAAGCGATGCATCGATGAACGAATGAAGCTCTCAGTGGGTAGCTACACTTTTTTCAATGCAGTGTTTGTCAAGCAAGTCCTGAAAGCTCATAAAATCTTTTTCTGTGGCGGCACTGATACGGGTATGCCGTTCGTCAGGAGTTTCTTCTTGGAGGTGATAATTAGGATTGATCCCCAAAATACCCTCTCCCCAGCCGTCAGGGCTCACTTCTGAGTAATTCTTTTGCCAATGCTCTCGTCGAATCACTCCCGCCCGAGTATTAAAAAAATTTAATATGTAATACTTAACCGTTGTTTTCCAGAGGTAAACGTTCACTTTTCTGCGATTTTTAGGTAAGTGTTCGTGTGACCGGTAACGAATCGCTCGTCCTACGATTTGATTTTGAACCCAGGAGCTTGAGAGAGGTTCTAAGATGTGAAATTGCTCAGTGCCCATGAGTGAAATACCTTCGGTAATGGTAGGATGGATGAGTACTATTCTTTTTTGACCGGTGTTGTAGAGCGTCAGTCCTTGTATTTGTTCTTCGATGGTCTGATCCGGCGTTAGCATTACGTAGCTGTTGCCCAATCCATGCCGACGTAAAAAATGGGCAAAACGATTGATTCCGTTTCGGAAGCGATTGGAGTAGACGGCTACTTGTCCGGGTTTATTTTGAATCATCTTGAGGATTTCTAAAAATTTAGGTGATTCAATATGGTTGCCGTCTTCGTCTTGAAAATCTAAATTTCCAATTTCAAGTCCTGCTTCTAGACTATTGATGAGTTTTTTTTGCAATTTTTCACTGTGAAATTGCAGGTAGGCTTCAGGGTAATTTTCGTCATCATCCAAAAAAAGCTTTATTTCTTCGGTAGTTAAGGATAAGTCCGTCATGTTTAAAAATAATGTAAGTTGATGATCATTGTAGCGGACTTCTTTTTCAGTGATATTTTTTTTGGGATAATTTTTGTCTTCAGTGAAGGCAACTTTGTAATAGGAAATGTATTTTTCTGCAAAATCTTTCCATTTTTCTGTGGCAAATTTTCTGAAGCGGGTTTGATTGGTGTTAAAGATTTTATTCACTAGCGGAAGTACGCTTCCGCCTAGACTTCCCGCAAGCAAAATGAGAACGGGGTTCGTGGTGAGGGCGAAGCTACCGAATGAAAATAGAGGTGGAAGTGTTGCTTGAAACGCTTTGCTTTCGAGCAGGTGTCCTCGCACGAGGGAAGTTGGGGCTATGATATCCATGTATTCATTTTTGAATATATTAGAGTCCAGTGGGTAGGGGTTATCTGGATAAAAGAGGTTTGCTAGGTAAGCGACATCGACAATGGTTGAAGAAACCGGTGTGCCTGTTAGCAATAAGATTTTAGAGGCTGTTTTGACCTTCTCATACACCTGGGCAAGGATGTTCGAACGTTTCCCCAGGCTTGTTTTGATTGTTTTAATGAGCTGATGAGCTTCATCAATTACCAAAATTGTATTTGATAAATCGCAAGAGAGTATTTCTTCCGCATCGTGAAAGCTGATCATATGGTACCTTGCGGTGTTTTTTACTCCAAAAGAACGCATTTGTTGAAGCCAGCCACTTTTAAGAAAAGAGGGCAGAAAAAGAACGACTTTTTTTGTTGGATTTTTTTCGATATAATCCAGGGCGATATAGGTCTTTCCTGAGCCCAAAGAGTGAAAGAGCAATATGCCCTTATGTTCTGGATGGTTCGTGAGGTAGTCTACCGAGAGCTTTTGGTGAGGTTGTAACTCAATGGCATGAACCTGAATGGATTGTAAAAAAAACAGGGACAAGGTAAGGATACCGAGAAAAAGCCGATTTTGCATGAGAGAATAGGACAATGTTTCTCTTCAAAAGGCAAGTTCTTTTGATGAAAGACATGACTCTTTTTCCTGTTTGTCGTTTTGAGGAAAAGTGGTAGTGTCTCATAAAAAATAGTGGGAGTTATTGAGATGCGGTTTTTGGGATGCGTTTTTATCTTCGGTCTTTTGTCGACAGCCCATGCTTCCCTACTACCAGAAGAGCCTGTTCCGGTTCGTTCTCGTGCGCATTTGGATGATTTTTTCAAATTTCCTCAATTTTCTATTCAGCTCGGTCATAAGTCTTCAACAGGTACCGCTAAGTTTCAGCGCGAAGAGAGGTTCATGGGTGATGATGGGTTATTTATCAATACTCTGGGTTTTGCAACTGAAGTAAATTGGCTTAGTTTTATGAATATCGGTGGCTTGTTTTTTGTTGATTTGAAGAAAATTTACGACAACCCCGCTTACTCGGATGCGAGCAAGGCTATGCCTAGTGCTTTTTATCTGGGTTTTTTTACACGTTTTTTCTATGCTCCTTCTTTTTTGAAAAGTAAACAGCAGGCGATTCGTTTTTTTACTACTTGGGAGCTTAAAGCGGGCTCAAGGCTGGTAGATGTACTGCCTCTGTGGGGAGTTGCTCCGGCAATTTACGTAGGTGTAGAGCTGGATATAAGTCGATGGATTGGTTTTAGTGTGAGTTGGGGGAAGAGTTACGAGTACGCATGGCGCGTCAGGGGGGCTGATGAGTCGGATGTGAAATCCCTCTCTGGTCCTTTGAATTCCTACCAGGGACGTTCAAATATTCTACTTTTTGCTTTCAGAACGGGTTTTTAGTCATGCGATCTAGAGAAAAAGTCTATTGATTGAGTGCGGACAGTGAAAAACTTTTGAGGTTGATTTTTTGAGAGCTGGTAGAAGGGTAGGGAGAATGATCTTCGCCGGCTTGGAGAAATTTGACTTGATTTGTATCCTTTGATTGAGTTAGAAGAGTCGCATTACACACACCCTGCAGTCAGTCGGTTCCAAGTCAATTGGTAAGCGGGGTGGAGGGAAACAGGCTCAATTGAGCTAGTTGTTTTAAGAAACCGCGGTAAGTCTTGCCTTTCCGCTCATGATAATAGGAGTGATCTATGCCACAGGTGACGATGCGTGAATTTTTGGAGTCGGGGGTCCATTTTGGACATCCCACCCGTCGTTGGAATCCTAAGATGAAGCCTTATGTCTTTGGAGCTCGTAACGGAATTTATATTATTGATTTACAGAAAACAGCAGATCAGACCAAAGCTGCTTGTGAGTTTATTTCAAAAGTGGTGTCTGAAGGTAAAAAGGTGCTTTTTGTCGGGACGAAAAAGCAGGCCCGGGATGTTATGCAGGCAGAAGCGGAAAGAGCTGGGATGTACTACGTCAATAATCGTTGGTTGGGAGGCATGCTGACGAATTATCAAACCGTGAAGGCTTCGATTGACCGTTTGAAGAAATTGGAAGCATCGAAGCTTGCTCCTGAGTGGGCGAGTACTCCCAAAAAAGAGCAAGCTCGTTACGAGCGAGAGCTTGGAAATTTAAAAAAATCTTTAGGTGGGATTCAGGAAATGAAAAAATTGCCTGGGGCAATTTTCATTGTAGATACCGAAAAAGAACATATTGCGGTGAAGGAAGCAAAGACGCTCGGTATTCCAAGTGTGGCTGTGGTGGATACCAATTGTGACCCTTCTGATATCAGCTATGTCATTCCTGGCAATGATGATGCGATTCGGAGTATTCGTCTTTTTGCTTACTTAATTGCGGAGAGCTGTTTAGAAGGAGCGAAGATTTTTCAAGAAAAGCTTCGGGCTCAAGAGATCGCAGAAGCTACGCTGAAGGAAGAAATAGAAACGGAGAAAAAGGTCTCTCGATTTGAAGGGGATATTGATCTTCGAGGGATTGATGAGGCCGATTTAGAGGCGCAAGAAATTGAGTCTGAATGGGAAGAGTCGGACACTCCTTCAGATGCTGAATCGACAAAGAGTTCTGATCCTCTCAAAAAATGAGTGGTCAAATTTTTCAAGAGGGATGATATGGAAATTTCTGCTGCTTTGGTCAAAAAGCTTCGTGAACAGACGAATGCTGGGATGATGGATTGTAAAAAGGCTCTGACTGCTTCTCAGGGAGATTTTGATCAAGCTTTGGAGTACTTGCGTGAGAAAGGCATTGCTTCTGCTCGACAGAAGGCTTCTCGCCTTGCTGAGGATGGGGCCATTGGTTCTTATATCCATGCAGATGGAAAAATGGGAGTCTTAATTGAGATCAATTGCGAGACCGATTTTGTAGCGAGAACAGACAGCTTTCGGCAATTAGTGCGTGATCTTGCGATGCAGGTTGCGGGAGCTCAAGCTCAGTGGGTTTCTTCGGAGGACGTTCCGGCTTCTCAATTAGAAGAGGTGAAGTCCGGTCTTCTTGAGAAATTTGCAACGCAGGGAGGGTCTGGAAAAAGTCAGGAAGCTTTTTTGGAAGCGGGTTTATCTGAGTTCTATGCGACTCATTGTCTTTTAGCACAGTCTTTCCTTCGAGATGCTGCTCGTACTGTGGAGCAGTTGATTCAGGAGCATGTGCTTTCTTTAGGTGAAAAAATCGCGGTGCGGCGTTTCGTTTGTTATCGATTGGCGCAAAACTGATGAGCAAGCGGTCGGTGACGGGGTACCGTCGGGTTCTTTTGAAGCTTTCTGGAGAGGCCTTGGCCGGAGAAGCTGGATACGGTATCGATACGGGGGTTCTTCAGTTTTTGGCATCTGAGATTGCTAAGGTGCATGCTAAAGGGGTGCAAGTTGCTGTGGTGATGGGGGGCGGCAATATTTTTCGGGGGATCAAGGGTGCTACGCAAGGAATGGATCGGGCTTCTGCGGATTATATGGGAATGCTCGGGACTGTCTTAAATGCGTTGGCACTTCAAGATGCTTTAGAGCATGAGCATGTTGAGACTCGTGTGCAATCGGCCATTGAGATGCGTGAACTTGCGGAGCCTTATATTCGGCGCAGGGCGATTCGTCATTTAGAAAAAGCTCGTGTTGTGATTTTTGGGGCTGGCACTGGAAATCCTTTTTTTACGACAGATACTACGGCTGCTTTGCGAGCTATGGAGGTGGGGTGTGAGGTCGTTTTGAAGGGGACTCGGGTGGATGGAGTTTATGATGCTGATCCCAGAAACAATCCTGATGCTCAGCTTTTGAATGAAGTTTCGTATTTAGAGGTTTTGCAAAAAGGATTGAGGGTGATGGATTCTACTGCTATTTCTTTGTGCATGGATCACAAGCTTCCTATTATTGTGTTTAATTTAAAATGGCCTTCTGCCTTTGAGTCGGCGGTAGAAGGAAAAGAAATAGGTACATTCGTACATTAAGGAGAGAGTCATGGATTCCAGTGTGATGGCGCCTATGTTGCAGAGCATGGATAAGACGGTTCAGTCGCTGAAGGCAGACTTAGTGAAGGTTCGTACGGGAAGAGCTTCTACTGCTTTGCTTGATTCTGTGCAACTGGATTATTACGGTTCTCGTGTACCTTTGTCACAAGTTGCCAATTTGACGACTCCGGATGCTAAGACGATTCAGATCATTCCCTGGGAAGTTTCCACTTTGGGTGGCATTGAGAAAGCTATTTTAGCTGCCAATTTGGGTTTAACGCCTCAAAACGATGGAAAATTGGTGAGAATTTCTGTACCTCCTATGACCCAGGAGCGTCGTAAAGAAATGGTCAAGCTCGTTAAAAAAATGGGTGAGGAATCAAAAATTGCCATTCGTAATCATCGACGTGAGATGAATGAGGTCTTAAAAAAGCAAAAGAATCTCTCTGAAGATGATGTCAAGAAGGCTTTGGATCAGGTGCAAAAAAAGACAGATGAGAAGATTGCAGAGGTTGATGTTGTCATTGCCTCTAAAGAAAAAGATATTCTCTCGGTGTGAGTGGTGTCGGCTTGGGCATTCCGAAACATGTAGCTATCATCATGGATGGGAATGGCCGTTGGTCTCAAAGGCGTGGTCATCCTCGTGTTTTTGGGCATGTGCGTGGAGCTACTCGGGTAAAGGGTGTGGTAGAGGCAGCGCTTGAGCTGGGGGTTCATTCCCTGACTTTGTACGCGTTTTCGACAGAAAATTGGTCGCGTCCGGAACAAGAAAAACGGGTCCTTTGGCAGCTTTTAAAAAAATACTTAATTCGTCACACGCAGGATCTTGAAAAAGAAAACATTCGCTTGAACGTGATTGGAGAGTGGGAGAAACTTTCTGGTGATGTGCGTGAAATTCTAGAGCGTTCGGTGCAAAAATTGTCAAAAAATGATCGTTTTCATTTAAATTTTGCTCTTTCTTATGGATCAAAATCAGAAATTACTAGGGCTTCTCAGAAATTTGCTCAGGACTGTGTTCTGGGATTAAGACAACCGAATGAGTTGACTTCTGAACTCATGGAACAGTATCTTTGGACATCCGTTTTGGGGCCATTGGCGCAGGTGGATTTATTCATTCGTACCAGTGGAGAGTACCGGTTGAGTAATTTTATGCTTTGGCAGTCTGCTTATGCGGAGTTTGTTTTTTTAGAAACTTGTTGGCCTGATTTTCAACCTAAGGATTTTAAGCGTGCGGTGGAAATTTATGGACAAAGGGAGAGACGGTTTGGAGCTCTTTCTCAACAAGAGTAGCTTGTTTTTCGTAATGGAACAAGTTTAGGCCTTTTAAGGAAAAAAAGATGGAAAAAGAGCTTCGGAAGCGTATGAGCACAGCTTGCGTGGGTGGGTTTGTTCTTGTGGCTTTGGTTGTTTTTGGGGGATTAGCTGGAATTTTTTTGATCTACCTTGCAATGGCTCTTGGGATGGTTTTTGAATTCTCTCAGATGAGTTTTTCTCTTTCTGATCGGCTAGATAAACGCTATTTGCTTCTTTTGTTGACTTGGTTGATGGCATTTGCTCAGTTGATATTTCCACAAATAGAGCATGGTATTTTCATCATTGCTTTTTTTTTACTTTCTTTTTATTTTTTGTTTACTGCTCGATTTCATGCTGAAAGGTTAAGCATTCATTTTCGGGAGTGGACCTATGCTTTTTTTGCATTGTTTTATCTGGTTTATTTGCCCTTTTATTTGGTGAAATTACATCAATTGGGTTTTCGTTGGGTGCTTTTTTTGTTTGCTCTTGTTTGGTCAGGAGATTCTGCTTCGTATTTTTTAGGCAAGAAGTACGGGCGTCGACTCCTTTACTTTCAGATCAGTCCTAAAAAAACGGTAGAAGGGGCTTTGGGGGGATGGTTTGTATCTGAAATTTTGAGTTTAGTAGCCAAATTTTTTTGGTTGAAAGATTTATCTTGGGTCTTTCTGATGGTGACGGTGACCTTAGTAAGTTTTTTTTCTCAGTGGGGAGATCTTTGTGAAAGCTTAATGAAAAGGGTGTTTCGTCAAAAGGATTCTGGGTCTTGGTTGCCGGGGCACGGAGGTGTTTGGGATCGATTTGATGGTTTGATCTTTGCTACTCCTATTTTATATTTTTGTGTGCGTTGGTGGTCGTCTTAGATACCATGCATTATAGTGAGTGAGGTTGTTATGGCTTGGTTGTTTTCTTTTTTGTATTCTTTTTTCGCTTTTGTCCTGATTTTATTGCCTTTAGTTGTTTTTCATGAGTTTGGGCATTTTTTATTTGCAAAACTTTTTGGAGTGAAGGTTGAAATTTTTTCTGTAGGTTTTGGGAAAAAGCTTTGGAGTTGGCAAAAAGGAGAAACGGAATTTAGACTTGCGGCTATTCCTATGGGTGGGTTTGTGAAGCTCTTAGGAGAAGATTACGAAGCAGAACTGTCTGAAGAAGATAAAAAAAGAGCCTTGCATCACCAAAAACCTTGGAAGCGTTTTTTGATCTTTTTTGGGGGTCCTCTTTTTAATTTTATTCTTTCGATTCTGCTGTTCATGGTTATTTTAGCGGTGGGTGAGCCTCATCCGGCAAGTGTCATTGGTCGAGTGGTTCAGGATTCTCAAGCGGAACAAGCAGGGTTGCGAAGTGGGGATCGTATTTTAAAAGTTGAGAATCAAAGTGTGAGAACATTTGAACAGGTGCATCAGTGGATGAGTGAGCGTCCTCAGCAGCATTTGCATTTGGAGTTATTGCATTTCGGAGAAACGAAGCCTGTGACCCTTTCTGTTATGACGGCGACTCGTTTAGGGTATAGCGCATACGGAGAACTTGCTTCTTTAGGTGAGTTGGAGGGTGTCTTTGTTTTTTCAAGAGGTAAGGATCTGGGAATTTCTGATCCTGGGTCGTCCGCTGGACGTTCGGGACTGGAAACGGGAGATCAAGTACTTCAAATTAATGAATTTCCGGTTGCTGATTGGGAAAAACTAGAATTTTATTACCAAGCATTGCCAGAATGGGTCGATTTTCATTTGAAAGTTCAAAAAAAGCGTACTCAGGAGATCGTGACAGTGATCTTGCATAAACCTTCCCGTTTGCAGTCTATGGCAGAAGCTTTAGGTCTTCATTCAAGTGAGCTTTTTATTGAGAAGGTGCTGGAAGGTTCTCCTGCTGAGCAAGGTGGGATGGTTGCGGGGGACCGTGTGGTGTCTGTAGCAGGTCGTCCCGTGAGAAGTTTTTTTGAATTAAAACAAAGAGTACAGCAGTATGGAGAAAAGCAAGGCAAGTTTTCTCTGGGTTGGGAGCATGCGGGAAAAGTGATAACGGTTGAGATTGAACCGAAGAAGAATGCTAAAAGAGATTCCATTATCAGTAAGAGCACCCAGTATACCATTGGTGTCATTCCTCGATTAGTGTTTTCCGATCCTGAAATGGTCATTGATCAAATTTGGAATCCTTGGAAGCTGATTTGGGAAGCTTCTTCTCGCATGGTGAGTTTTTCTTGGAAGAACCTGGTTTCTTTGCAAAAAATGCTGATGGGAACGGTTTCTGTAGGGCATTTAGGGGGTCCGATTAGCATTGGAAAAATTGCAGGGGAGTCGTTGGGTAAGGGATTGATTGCGATGTTAAGTCATATGGCTATTTTTTCTATTGGTCTTGGGGTTCTGAATGTTCTTCCCGTTCCTGTTTTAGATGGAGGACATTTGTTATTGCTTGTCATTGAAATTTTTCGTGGGAAACCTTTGTCCTTGAGGCAGATGGAAATTGTTCAGACTTTAGGTCTGGTGGTGATTTTGGGATTGATGGGGATTGCTTTTTCCAACGATCTTGCAAGGCTTTTTTATTCTTAAATGAGAGTATTAGCATGGGATACCTCTTCGAAGACAGGGGTCATTGTGGCTTTAGAGTCTTTGGGTGGTGAATTGAAATTGGTGTCAGAGTGGGTTTTCAATGTAGAGGCGGCTCATTCAGAGCAATTGCTTTGGGGGATTCATCAGGTTTTACAGTCCCTTTCTTGGAAGCTTCCTGAGGTGGATGTTTTAGGGGTGGGCGTTGGTCCTGGAAGTTTTACGGGGCTTCGTATGGGTGTGACGACTGCTCGAACGTTAGGCTATGCGCTTGGAAAGCCTCTGGTGGGAGTTTCAAGTTTAGAAGTCCTGGCTTATCCTGCTTGCCATCTGATTGCGGATATGAAAAAAAAACCTTATCTTGTGGTGGTAAGGGATGCTTGTCAGGGTGAGGTTTTTGCGCTTTGGGGATTGCCTGATTCTTTTCAACAAGATTGCCTGGCAGTTAAGAAGCTGGGTGCTATTTTAGAGAAGGACATAACTTCTTCGTGTTTTTGGGTGGGATTGGGCGAGGCAAGGGCACGTTATCCTGAACTCTGGGAGAGGCTTGATGCCTCTCGGGAGCTGTCTTTTTCTTTCCCTCATGTCATGCAAGGCAGAGCTTTGGGGGCTTTAGTTTGGAAAAGCTATCAAGAGGGTAAGGTGAGTCCTGCGCTTGAAGTTTATCCGTCTTACTTTCGTGTTTCCAATGCTGAATTGAAAAAAAATTGTGTCCGCGCATGAAGTGGATTGGATCTTTTGGATGGGATAAGAAAGGTTTTGTTTTTGGATTTTTAGGCAAAACTTACCAATTAAATAAAAATAATAAAAAAATATTTTTCTAATCCTTGTCATGTTTTAAGATAATTGCAATTATGGTGGCGTGTAGCTTCTCGACTATTAAGATACATATTAAACGATGAGAAAACTAAATCCATAGTTCAAGAAAAAAACTTCTGGTATGCATTGCGTGATGGTTAGATCACAGGCAAATGAATAGATCGAGAAATTGGTGAGCTTTTGCCTCCTGAAGGCTGCTGAAGGTTAGATTGACTTTTAATGGTAAAATTGTCGGTTTAAAATCAATGAAAAATCAAGAGTTCTTTTTGACTAGAAGTATGATCTTTCATCTGAAATTCAGTTGAGTTTTTATCGTAAAATAAAAATTTTTATTCATTTTTTTTGTGATAAAAATTCATCTAATTTAGTCTAATTTGTTAGATCCGCGAATTGGAAATATGAAGAGAAGAAAGGTGGAGAACCCGGGCATCTGTGATTTTATTGTATCTGAGATCCAAGAAGGAAAGACCCCTCAGAGAAGAAAGGTGGAGAGCCCCGGCATCTGTGATTTGATTGCCGGTGAGAACCAAGGAGGAAAGACCCCTCAGAGAAGAAAGGTGGAGAGCCCCGGCATCTGTGATTTGATTGTATCCTAGATCCAAAGAGGAAAGACCCCTCAGAGAAGAAAGGTGGAGAGCCCCGGCATCTGTGATGGAGTTGCCTTCTAGAAACAAGGAGGAAAGACCCCTCAGAGAAGAAAGGTGGAGAGCCCCGGCATCTGTGATTTCATTGCAGCTGAGAACCAAGGAGGAAAGACCCCTCAGAGAAGAAAGGTGGAGAGCCCCGGCATCTGTGATGGAGTTGCCTTCTAGAAACAAGGAGGAAAGACCCCTCAGAGAAGAAAGGTGGAGAGCCCCGGCATCTGTGATTTTATTGCGGGTGAGATCCAAGGAGGAAAGACCCCTCAGAGAAGAAAGGTGGAGAGCCCCGGCATCTGTGATTTTATTCCATTCTAGATCCAAGGAGGAAAGACCCCTCAGAGAAGAAAGGTGGAGAGCCCCGGCATCTGTGATTTGATTGCATGCTAGATCCAAGCAGGAAAGACCCTGAAGAGAAGAAAGGTGGAGAGCCCCGGCATCTGTGATTTGATTGCATGCTAGAACCAAGGAGGAAAGACCCCTCAGAGAAGAAAGGTGGAGAGCCCCGGCATCTGTGATTTGATTGTTGTCTAGATACAAGGAGGAAAGACCCCTCAGAGAAGAAAGGTGGAGAGCCCCGGCATCTGTGATGGAGTTGTAGCTGAGAACCAAGGAGGAAAGACCCCTCAGAGAAGAAAGGTGGAGAGCCCCGGCATTTGTGATTTTATTGGATCTGAGATCCAAGGAGGAAAGCCCCCGAAGAGAAGAAAGGTGGAGAGCCCCCTCGTCTTCAATGAAATTCCAACTGAGATCCAAGGAGGAAAGACCCTGCATACGAGAAATATGAGCTGCTCCGGCTTTGCCTATTTTGTTGCGAGTAAAAAAAGTACCTCCGAGTTTTAAGGTGGTAAGACCTTGCATTTGAGAAATACTCTGAGCTCCTTCATCTGTGATGGAGTTTCCGCTGAGATCCAAGTTGATCAGGCTGTGCATGCCAGAAATATGAGCGGCCCCAGTGCCTCCTATATGGTTGTTGTTCACAAAAGCGTCTTCTAATCGAATCAGGCGGCTGTCCCAACGAACCCAACGTCCTACAGAAGGAAGGAAAGGAAAACTAGCTCCGAGATTCAAGGTCGTAAGATGCTGTAAGCCCGAAATGTGAGCTGCCCCCTCCTCTCCCATTTGATTCGAGCTGAGATCCAAGGAGGTGAGACTCTGCATCGTCGAAATGTGTCCTGCGCCAGTATCTCCGATTTGATTTTTAGCAAGATTTAAGTGCTTGATGGTGGGTAGGGTAGAAAGGTGGAGAGCTCCGACCTCTGTGATTTGATTTTCGCTGAGATTCAAGGTGTTAAGACTCTGCATTGTTGAAATGTATTCCGCGCCAGTGTCTCCGATTTGATTTTTAGCAAGATTTAAGTGGGTAATGCCTGGCATGTTAG
>Ga0208867_1000024_pt1 | contig 55335 bp, 66 predicted proteins | sample CryBogCBE05Oct08_FD_185505 | JGI IMG/M metagenome (GOLD analysis project Ga0208867, IMG submission 185505) | Freshwater microbial communities from Crystal Bog, Wisconsin, USA - CBE05Oct08 (SPAdes) (version 2) | ecosystem: Environmental > Aquatic > Freshwater > Lake | place: Crystal Bog... | reverse complement strand
TAATGTAATAGAATTACGACCACGAGCAACTGATGCTATAGCATACTCGTCATTGTTTAACCAATAGCGAACTTTATTTTTTAGCCAGCCCATTAGATATTCTCTTCTTTTGATGCATCCGGATCTTGAGCAAGACCTTGCCATTCTTTGATTTTAATTTCTCTGGTTGGATCGTTATAATCTTCTGGCTCAGTCCAGCCGCTGACCCATTTAGCGCCAGTCCATTTGGCCTGATACGTATAACTGTTCTTACCAGCAGTCTTGACCATATATATGCCTTCACGAGCTGGACTAATCTTCTTTGGGAACCATTCGGTCATAGCGTATTCAATGTCATCCATATTTGAATACTTTTCCCAAGTGTTAGAATCTTTGACTAGGTAGAAACCAAAGTCGCTACTCTTACCATCTGTGCTACCGCCCCAGTTATCGATATCTTCACCGTCATAGCGTACACCGTGTACAATGTCTTCCCCGTCCACTTCGTCGAAACATAGTGTAAGTTTTTCAATATCGAATGGTTGAGTAAGTTCTATCTCACCTTCAAAGAAGGTACCCTTTTCGTTTGAAGATCCGTAGAATACAACTTCCCCAGGTGCCTTAGAACCGATATAGTATTCTTCCCCACCATCCAATTCCGGACTGCCATCGCACCCATCGCAATCTCCTAATGGCATTTCAACTACAGTTTCGCCGTTCTCATCTTCGATTTGCAAAGTACCAGCATCTCGACTAACTCCATTAGTATGGCACATACTATCGCATTCATACCAACTGCCCGATGGAAATGGTTGCATATCTTCAGGGATATTGTTTTCTTCTGCATACTCACTGTTCCAAGCATAATCACTTAGATCAAGTCTGCGATGTTTGAAGTAATCGTAGATTTTACGATCTACAGTACCCATTACTTTCTCACCGCCATATCCCCACATGGTAATTTTATAGGTACGTGGCGTAAATGCCAGTATCTTCATCAGCTGTTCTTTTTCTTCAAGCGTTGCCATGCTATTTCCTTTCTAGTTGCAGTTTACGTAACTTAGATTTTAATTCTGCTACGTCTTGTGTGAGACTTTCATTTAGGTTTTTTGCTACTGTCAATTCTTCTTTAAGATCACTTTCGATTTCTTTTAGTAATCTCTGCTTATATTTGCGCTCGCTCTCCCAATGCCAATTATGGCCAACAAGAATGCCAAGTCCCATTACAACTAAAAGAAGGATTATATCGCTCATCATTTAGTTGCGTACTCTTGTTGTAGTTTAATGTTGTCAAAAAACTCTTTTTTAGTATCAACATCGTCTTTGAAAGCACCTGTTAATACGGTAGTCTGAGTTAATGAACTCTTTGCCATAATACCACGATTCTCACAGCAACCGTGTGTAGCTTGAATGTAAACTGCTACGTTCTTTGAACCTGTTGCCGCACTGATTTCTCTTGCGATGTCGTTGCAGAGTTCTTCTTGTAGTGTTCCGCGGCGAGCACACCACTGAGCGATCCTAGTATACTTAGATAGACCGATAAGTCTGTCAGCGGCGATGATGCCAATATAAGCAACACCATTAACAGGCTGATGGTGATGACTGCACATGCTTCGTAACTCAGAACGTACAACAAGCATGCCTTTATAACCATCTTCAACTTCATTTGGAAAACTTGTTGCATCTGGTGCTGGTTCATATCTACCTGCCATTATCTCGTTAAAATACATTTTAGCCATACGTTTGGCTGTGCCTTTTGAGTTAGGATCGTTTTCACGATCGATTAGAAGTGCATCTAATACATCTTCAAATGCCTTAGTAGCATTAGCAATCAGTTCATCTTTATGTCCGACTACATATTCACTGATGTTGTCTCCAGCCCAGAAACGTTTGTTGTTTCGTTTCATGTTGAAACGAATATAGTCTGCTAGATTAGCTTCTTTGTATTCTTTGTTGTCATCGCCTTGCTGATCAGCGCCAGCTAAGACGTTCTGTAAATCTTCTGATGTAAATGTTGTCAATTAATTTCTCCGAGTTAATGACGTGGATGTCTATAAGTTATTTTACTTGATTATTTAGGTTCTGTCAAGCGTAATACCAAATTCTTCTTTACGACTGAATCTAATATGTTTAATTGAACGCCCATTTCTTCTGCGTATTTGAGTAATGCACTTGTATCTTTTGGAAAACATGCGCCACCAAATCCAAACGAACCATCTGGTCCTGGAACCTGCATATGACTGTTACCGATGCGAGGATCCATCTTAACCATATTTGCAATGGTTCCATAATCGCAATCGCTTGCTTGTGCCAAATTATACAATTCATTCATGAATATAACTTTGGTGCTCATAAAACAATTGATAGTATATTTTGCCAAACTTGCTTCACCGATAGTACAATGCGCAACTGATTGTAAATCGGGTTGTGTGCCGCGGATAATAGTTTCTGCTAGATCACGGTATGCTTTAACACGACCACCAATGATAGCAAATGTACCATTAGCATAATCTTTAACTGCATTGGCCGCAGTTAAAAATTCTGGAGCATGAACTAGATTAGGAAACTCTGCATTTAACCGGGTGTAAGTATGGGGAGGAGCAGTACACTTGCTGATAATAACACCTTGATAATCCATCCTTTTTAGTTTTGCCAGAATGTCTTCTAAGATGCTTGTATCACATGTTCCGTCATCATCTTGTGGTGTTGGCACACAAACAAACACACCATCGCACATAGCTAGATCTTGAAAAGGATCTGGACCACGCTTTTTGTCTGAGTCTACTCGAACCAACTGACCAACATCCCAGAAAGATGCGGCAATAGCCCCGCCTACAAATCCTAATCCTACAATTCCTATTTTACTCATTAGTTAAACCTTTTCAATAATTCTGTAGCACTAAAGAAGTGCTGGGTTAAATTGTCTGCTTGTTGTTTTATTCTTGGCAACCTAGTTTTGTAATTGTCCATATGTTCAATTATCTTACCACACAAATCTGGACGATACACAGTATAGGCATCAAAACTTTCAGTCCATTCGCTTGGATATTTGAATGTATCAAAATACATCTCAGTATAGCTCAGTCTGTCCGGAACCATAGGAATAGCATCTACTATTGCACCTTCATAACAACTAATTCCTAGTGTTTCTTGCAGATTAGCACTGAACACTAATTTAGCTTCACCTAACAAGTTATGATATTCATTCTTGGTTAGATGTTGATCCTGACACACTACAAATTCGTATTGTGGCAAGTGTTCTTTTAGATCTCTAAAGATTTCAACTTGCTTTTCTGGAGCAATTCGATGAGGGAACAAAATAAGATCACGCTTGGGCATGTTCTTATATGTTGTTAGAGTATTATCCATATACTCCATGGGCCAACCTGTTTGTTGCATCTTGGGAAATTTACTGTTTAGTACTTCGGCTAAATCTTCTTCATACCAAGGATTTTCATTTTGGAATCCTCCGTTAAGTAATTCTCTAAAGAATAGTTCCATATGAAATTTAGTAGCAAAGTAATTATGATCAAACGCATGATAGAAACTTTGCTCGGCATGTCTGACCCAAGGTTTAGCACCAACTAGCCGACCTAAGAAATCTTGAGGATCATATGATCCAGCATGCCACAAGCCGTGTGTCGTTACAGGAATCTGTAACAGTTCACTCATGTACTTTAAGTTTATGATGCCAGGATGCCAAGCATCGGTAAACAGGAAGTGATCGCCAGACTTAACTGCTCCGGAGCAAAATAAACGCCCCATTTGTTCCACTTGACTAGACTTGTATATATTGGTACCACCAAAATTAAGGAAAGCACCAGGAGTAGTGGCTGAAGGAATATCCGTAGGGCCAGAGATAATTTGAACATTGTGTCCTGCCTTTCGTAAGAGAGCGGGTACATGAGTCTTCCATTGACCCGTGTACCTTGTCTCAACTGCTTCTAAATCAATTAGAAAAACGTTCATTATTGTACGGACGTGGATTCTTGCCTTGATAAGGTTTGCGTTCTCCATTCCATGGACGCTTGCCTTTAGACTTGTAATACTGCCAGTCTTTATAGGCTTTAGATCTATAAAGATCTGATGGGTTAAAATCGATCATTTCAAAACGACATTGATCGTGCCAAGCTTCGAGGTCATCGAAGATTTTGTTGACTTCTGGCTTCATTACCAGATATTTGTCAAGCCACTTAGGTTGTGACATTTTTCTTTCCTTTAGATTACTATGGATTGAGACGGGCGAGTAAGATTATAAGAAATGACGCATCCGTTCTCGCCGTCCTCGGATACATCAATTACTACGTTACGATTGGGATATCGTGACGCAATCTGGTCATACAAATCATCTGCAATCATCTCGCATGATTTGAAGTCTAGATCTAATATGTCTTTGCTATAAAGACCTTCGATCCAGCGTTTGAATTGAATAAACTCAATATCGCGGTCGTTATGAAAAACATCGATAGCCACTTTAAAATGGAAAATGTGTCTATGCGAGTTTGCTAAGAAGCTAACGTCATACTCTCCAGCAGTACACAGATTAGGATCTGTTCCTGCGGCCGGATAGCGATGGATGCCTTCTTTGCGGAATGTAACCCAAATTTGTCTTTGGGCGGCATCTTTAACTGTATCTATACTCATTTGATAATTTCATCTTTCGTATATTCATCCCAATTAGTAAAATATTTCCTTTGGGTAATAGCACCAATAGGCACACACCAAACGCCGGGATTTGTAGCGTCGAAATTCTTATCGTCTATTTTAATTGTAGCATTATATCCTAGCTGTTGTAAATAGGGCAATTTCACCGAAATCTGAGGAATAAATCTACGATATTCAGTTAGCCCACTTTCTAGGACACCTTCGTGTTCGCTTACATCAAAGTCTAAGGTACACCAAAAACCTAAATCTAAACATTGTTGGATCATGTCTTCCCATGGACGCCAACCTGGAACATCATTAACACCATTAGTATGAAAACTCTGATTAGCACCAAAATAGATATGTGTGCAATCGTTACTAGATGCTAGATTAGCAATAACTTGCTCATCCTGTACACCTACTACAAATAAAGTTTTCATACCATAAGCAGGAGTACGTTCAATTTCTGTACCGATAAAAAACGTTACGTCTTCGCTTGTTCCTGTAGTATATTCTCTTTTCATTGAGACTCCATAAACTCGTGCTCAAGCTCTAACAATTTTTGGTCATCTGGATCGTTAAGATCTTCAACACCTGCAATATTGATAGTTTCTTCTTCCGTAAATAGATTCTTAAATGTGTTACTAGCAGTACCACCACGCAATCTCATGCCCATCATTGAATTAAGCATTGGTTTTGCATCTTCGATCATTTGCATAGGAGTTTGTGATTTAAACAAGTCTTTAACAAAGGCATTAAAATAAAGGATATTACGTGGTACCCATTCTGAGTACTCATCACTCATATCACGTTCTTTTACTTTCTTCCAGAAACGATAGTCTGGTTGTACTTTGTGACTTTCAATATCTGCAAGTACGTTGGCACGTTGTACAGCCTTGATATGACAGTATGTATTATGTGCCATCATTAGTGCATAACCAAAACTATCCCAACTTGTCTTACCTTCTTTGCCAATCTTGTTTAACATGCCTGGCTTATAGTGGCAAATGTCTTGCATAGTTAAACGATTGCCGATTTCACTTTCAAACGGGAATGGAATATCTGTAGATGCAAGTGCTTTGTTATCTGGAGCCTTGTCCATAATAACTGACCAACGCTTGTTGGTATGTTGTGCATTTGTATAAACAAGACCGTGTGCTGTAGCAATAAACGGACTTGCACAGTCAAAGCTGATAGTAAAGTTTTCATTTACGCTCGAACGGATTTCACGTTGGATAGCAGTTAGATAACATGACCAATCTAATTGAGCAGTACCTAAGAAGTGCATCCAGTTACGATCGTCTAACAGTTTCTCATCACGTAAGATAATCAAACGCTTAAGAGCAACTTCCATGTCACACATATTCTTACCGCCCATTGCCCAACCTTCTGTAGGCAGGTGTTTAACTGCTTCATACCAGGCCTGGGCAGTTTCCCAATCACTGCCCTGCAACACATTCAAGAACTTGGTCTGGCCAAGGCGATTGCGAATGAAGTAGTCATTGTTGTGCAGAGTTTTCTGTAGACAGTCATTGAAGTCTTTCAAACCAGTCTTTGGACCATGGATATGATCACATGCCCATGTTGGCACGTCTAATAACATAGACCAATCAGCTGTAAGCTCTAGCCAATTTAAAATATTATCACGGGTCTTGTTAGCACTAGGACCAGAAAAGTTTTGCCAATCAAATTTAAGAACACCTTTACCGATCTGATATCCGCCTGAGTCACCTACAATAACTGTGTTTGCACGATCGCGATCCTGTATCATAGCATCTTGAATCATAGTTTTTTCTAGATCCAACTGTGCGTGTCCTGCTGAATACAAACCATACTTGTAAGTAAAGTATCCTTGTTCTGGATTAAGGAAGTTCATTCCTTCGATACCTCTATCAAAGCCTGCCGGAATGCGGTTGTCCGGAACAAACTTATCAAACCGCTGTTTACTAATGTATGTTGAAAAGAAAGTACTGATAGCTGGCAAATAGACAGCATAGTCTTTCTGTAGTGGTGTTAAATTTACTGGTGGATTCATGGTGCCTGTAATTCCTCTGCTTCATTGCCTACATAAGTATCTTCGGCAAGTTTAGTTGTTATTTTTAATTGTAATTCTGCTTGTTTTACTGCGGCAATAGCTTTATTTAGGTTTTCACGTGCAATCTGTATAGCAGGATGATCATGATTACTGAGAATAGTTTTAAACTCGGCTTCTTCCTGTTGCTTTTGTCTTACCCATTGTAACAGATTATCAGCCGATCCGTCAAGCCTTATGGTTGCATAGCTTGAAGGTAACAGGTTCCAAACACCATTGTCATAATATTGGATATCGGTACCTCTGATTCTCATCAGACCTTGAAAGCTATTACTATCGTTCGGATTGATGTACGGCAACGACATGTTACCGCCATCAACTATAACACCTTGGGATCCCTGTAAACCTTTTATCATATTAGTTTCGTGCTGGTAAAATATATTCGTATGTTGCCAAGCCGCTGTCTAATGTAACTTTTAGAGCACCGTCATCACTAAAACTTATAGTTGTGTTGTTTACATCGGCAATCTTTAAGATGCTTTGTAACTGTGCAACAGGCCAGCTTAATTGTGTTCTAAGTTTTCCAGTAACACCATCTGCAAAAACAAATTCGCCAGCGTGTGTTGACAAGTCACCAAACGAGAATTTCAATTTATCACCGTCTAGTTTGACTGTGAATTCTGTATGCTCATTATTAGCAGTTGCTTGAAAGTTGAAACGCTGTATTGCTGATACTGTTGGGCTAATAGTAACACCCCATGTAGCACCGTTAAACTTTGGAATAGTTAACTTGGCGTTAATAACATCCATATTCATAAAGCGATAGTCGTTTTTAAAGTCACCTGCTTTGTTTTCAAAATGTAAACCTACTGGAATATCTACTCCGTTACGTTGACCCTTAACAACTTCAATCTTTGCATCTTCTTTGTATTCTGGGCAGTCTAAATGAATCTTTAATTTGTTTAACTGTGGCATACCAAATATACCTTGGATATCTGGATAAGGTCCGGCAGTTTCAGCCGACATAATGACTGTACGGTCATCTGCCATTGAGTTAATCTTAACTGTTTTTTCGTCACCAGTGATTTTCACAATCTCTAAAAATCCTAGATTGTGTGTATGTGAAACGATGTCTTGTAGTATAGCTTTCATGTTAAATTCCTTTCTTATATTATATTTAGATTTTGAAGATTTGTCAATCAATCAAATGAGAACAATTTGCCAAATGTGTTGTTTTGTACTGTTGATGCCAAATCCCACTCCAACACACCAATGAGATTTTCTAACTTGTTATTGATAATAGTAGTTTCCATTTCTGCATGATCAAATGGTAGTTCTTGGAACCATTTGGGCAACCGCAATTCATCAACTGGATACGCAATACTTGTGTACCCTAATGGATTATCTTTTACCTTACAAACAATAACTTTCATACCGTCAACAATCTGTTGGCTGTATTTGTCACCGTGCATGGTCTTTAAGGTATTCCAATTCATACTAGCACGTACATGTCCTGGAATGGTAATCTTTCCAGTCTTTCTTTCACGTTCTTGATAGTCGGTAATATTGTTAGCACGTTTTGGACTACCTTTCTCCCAACCCGGCCTGGCTTTAAACTCGGTGCGGAATTCCATAATGCGGTCTAGGATATCTTTTTCTTCTGCACCATTAAGCACGTTTGTTAGAATTTCTTCCAAGAACTTTTGCATAAATTCTGGAGTATCTGAACGCTTCAAGTCTAAACCCATAGCTTTAATCTTACCTGGCTTATCGCCAACGTCTTGTCTCTTACCGTCCTTATCATAATACAGAACCGCATAACGCTTCTTGGTAATGAATAAGCCTTTGATAGCAACGATTTCACGACCTGCTTTGATAACATCTCCACGTGATTTAGGACAGTGGAAAGCATTTAGCATAAAGTCTGGGAATGTTGCGTTGACAGTATCTGAAATAGTGTCATACAGTTGAACGACAGTATCTTTATCCCAAGGAATTTGTCCTTTGGCGATCTCAGTCTTTAAGGTATTGTATGCGCTAAAGTAAGCAGAGTCTGTATCACCATAGATAATGCTCTTACCTTTATAGTCATACTCGCCTGTAATTACTTCATTTATCTTACTAGCCATATGACGGGCGATTTGACGTCCAGTAAGAGTGGTTGATTGACCAATACGCTTATCAAAGAAACGGCAACCAGCATTAAGAATAGCACCATAGAGACTGTTGAGGTTAATCTTTTTAACAAGTTGCCGCTTATCCCAATACTCTTCTTCAATTTTGTTACCAGCATCGATGGCTTCCTTTAGTTTCTTTTGCATGTCTTTACGCTCTTTGTACCAACGGGCTAACAAGCCAGGGATAACACCATCTGACTCATGCGTAAAGATTGTACCATTTGCACTTAACATCCATGGTTGATTACTTTCATAGATGATCCTATAAACTTCAGCGGCACTCATAGTATCGCTACCGCCACTTTCCCAATCAACAGTGATTTCAAACGCACGATCTTGGGACATTACTGCTTCATATTCAAACGTACCAAACTTATCTTCCCATGCCGCGGCAAACGACTTTTTGTTTAAGGTCATTTGTTCTTCGATATATTCGTCAGTTTTAGTTGGGCGTAGCTGTCCTATGATAGTTTCTGGACCCATGTTTAATGCTCGAATCACAGATGGATACAGTGAGTTAATGTCCATTGATCCAATCCAATCATGTAATCCTTTTTTAGGAAATGCAACATAAGCACCTGCGGCCTGATTGTTTTCTGTGTCATCACGTTTTGGGCGACTAGGAACAATGAGTCCTCTATGATGAGCTTCATTGATAATAGCCTGCTCAGTTACAGCTACAGCACCCATTGTTGTTTGTAGTAATACTGTATTTTCATGGGCAAGTGTGTTTGCTAGATCTAAGAATTTTAATTTCTTATCTAGTTTGTCCAACAATGCACAGTCTTGTCTGTTATATTCTATAAACTTTCTGAAATCGTTATTGTAGAGCTGGTCGAGAGTTCCTTCATAAACTGTTTTGTTCTCTCCGATTTCCATTTCGCCAATAGCATCAAGTCTGTATGTGTGGCGTTCTTCATATGTGTATTTTCTATATAGTTCCAATGAGTCGAGGTGTACTCTGCCCACAAGATCATAAGTGACTGCACTCTTTCCGTATTTTTCATATTCTCTCTTCTTTGGGAATTGATCCCATAGACAGAAGCGTCTTGTATCTTCTTTGCTGAGCACTTTAGTAACACGGTTAACTGTATAAGGAATATCAAAACCTTCCGAGTTCCAACCACTTAATATGTCTGCATCTTCGATCAAGTTTAAAAATGTATCTAACATTTCTGCTTCTGTTTCAAACAAGTGCGTATTAGGAAATTCTTTGACTTGTTCTTGTGCTTGTGCCATAGTCAATGTCTTTGGAGGTATAGCCAAACAGACCATTGTTTCCATCCATTGCAGGTAAACAGCAATCGCAGTAATTGGCATGAATGCGTCCTCTGGACTTGCATAGCCACGTTCTGGATCGAAGTCTACCTCAATATCGAAAAAGGCAGTATGTAGTTTAGGTGCATCAACACCTAAGTATTTTTCTTCTAGTACACGGAATACAGCGTTGATATCGCTTTCATAAAGTTTGCGACTGCTGTGGATTTTTTGTTCTTTGATAAAGTCTTTGAAGCTTTTGGTTGTTACCTTGCTTAAAGATTCGCCATAAATGGATGTGTACTTTCCTTTATGGTCTGGATAATAAAATTGATAACGGGCGGGATAATCGATAAAGATTCTGCCCTTTTTTGGATCTCGTTCTACAACACGTACGATATCTTTGTCGCGATCCCAGATCGCATCTACATAACTCATTGTTTTCTCCTACCGCTTATGGCCGGCTAACCTTCTTCTTAGCGACTTATGGCTCGCTTTGCCTTACTCACTATTATTTACTCTAACTGATCAAATGTCAAATATAAAATTGCCACTGACAGATATTCGATACTCGTCGCTGGTATAAAATGGATATACACAATGATGCATCTTAGATTGAAACAACAACATCCTGCCATTCCATGATCGATCAACTGGAAGATTTACTATTCCTAATTTACCTACGGAATTAATATAGGTTAAACTAAAATGACCCGGTATGTTAGCGTTAGACTTAAGACTGCTAGGTCTGGACATTTCATCTCGAATATCAAACGGACTATCCATCCATATTACGAAACTTAATAAGCCATCATGATAGTGCAATGGATTAAATTCATGTTTCTTTTGAAAATTAACCCATAGACTAGCAAGTGCTATATCCGGTTGTGTTCTTGTTATATGAAAATCATCTAGTAATTTAAACTTTTGATCGTATTCATATACCAAAGGCAATAATAATTCTTCTACGTGTTTATGGCACTTGGTTAAATTATATTCATGTTCTATATTGCCTGCTAACACTTTATTTGCAGGACTAGCAGTACTCCAATCCGATTGTATTTCTTTTATTTCATCCCAAACAGGTTCAAGTTGTTGGGGAGTCAGTTGTGCGTTTATAGCACCAACATTATCGAATAACTGTACACCGTATTGCATTTTATTTTATACTAGGTAATTTGACACTAAAATTTCCAGCGACACTGATTCTATATTCATCTGAACTATAAAAAGGATGAACGCTGTGCTTCAGTTTAGATGGAAATACCATTATACTATTTTCCATCGATTGATCGGCCGGAATATTATATGCTTTTATATCGCCCAATGTATCTGTGTAATAAAAAGTAAAATTGCCACTTACGTTATAGTTAGAATCTTTTCCTGGACTGTTGTCTATTTCGTCTTTTATTAAATACGGAATCTTGTGCCATATTACAAAACTAAAAACACCTACGTGGTCGTGTATAGGATTAAATTCTCCTGCTGTTTGAAAATTAACCCATGCTCCGTTTAAAAACAATGGTATTTCTGCCCCAGGATAATTAAATTCTTTTTGGTATTCGATACAATACGGCGATACTAAAGATTCTAAATATTTAAAACTACTAAACAACTGATATTCTTTTTTAATGTTACCTGCTAGATTTTTGTTAAACGGTGTTGCTTTAGAAAAATCATTTTGTATAGAACATATTTCTTGCTCTATAGGCAACAGTTGTTCGTCTGTTAGTTTATCAATAAAAACCCCAGGACCATTAAAATATTTAAACACAAGTTTCCTTATTTCAACAGCATTCTAATTAGGCCTACACTATCAATGCTTACAAGCAAGATGTAGTTAGCCAGCATCCCAAATGATTTCCTAGTATAAGAAGCCCAAGCGTACATAGCGCAACCAGAAATCCAAACGGGATACAAAACAAGAAGCGGAGGGTTGGGTACAGTGAACGCCATTGTAATGCTACAGCCAATGCTGATAGCCCAAGCCAGCAACTCAATACAAAAACGAAACTTATTACTAGAGTAATCATCTCGGATCCAATCAAATGTGGGTTTTAAAAAATTGTCAACCATTATCGGTACTGCGGTTTGGATTTTCTGAATCATAATCGCTTTGTCGAATAGCATGTCCACTGATATCGACGATTGTTTCTAAGTCGTCAAACTCTGTGAATACACGTTCCCAATCGCCCTTTTGTGCGATCTTGATCGCTTTTTTAATAATACTAGGTTTTACTTCTAGTTCTTCTGCGACAGCTTTAATTGTATCGCTCAAGCCTTCATTCAAATCTTCAATTTCTTGAAGTACTGTTACACCTTCTGAAATTAGTTGCTTGATTTTTGCCTGCTCTGGTGCTCCGAATACTTTGCTCATAAAAAAATCTCCTGTATTGTTAATTATACAGGAGACCGGATAGCAAAGTCAAGTATTGATTACTTCATCATGTGATCTTCTTTGCCGCTTTTTTTGTCCAAAGTTTCTTCTTTTTCGCTAATGAGATAATCCATTACGGAAACGATCATGCCCTTGGCCTGGCTCATTTTGTCAATAACCCAAGTTGGTAAATCCTCATCATCATCTAATGCGTGTTCTAGATGCTTACATACTCGCATAATGGTATGTAGTTCATTTCTTAGATATTCGCCTTCCATACCGTATTCATCTTCGTCACCTTTTTCACTTGGGTGTACTGATGCTAATCCCATATCATCGATATTGCCTTGATCGGAATCATTTAAATGCTGATGACTGCCTGGCTTTTTGGATGCCATAGTAACACGTTCTTCTGTGCCACCTTCCATGAATTCTATTTTACCTTCTAGCATTTCACGTAGACGGTTTTCATAGGATGGTGTTTCAAATAATTCTGCGGCTAGACTATCATGCGTCCATCCTTCATTTTTCTTTCTCTTACCATCTTTGGTATATTTTCCAGACTCTCGTTTACTGATAGCTATAGCGCCACGTACAGCGGCCGCACTTGCTACTTCCGCCACACCTTTCTTTCGTATACTGAGTTTATCAGCAGGATTACCTCCGCCAAACATACTGTCTATAGCGTGACGTGCTTGTTGTTGAGAATCTGCTTTTCGTTGTTTAGCTACTGCTTTTTTACCAGTTACACCTTTAAGCATTTTGTCAAACTTGGGGTCACCTGTGACTTCCTCTACACGCTTTAGGCCTTTCTTACGCCTATCAATAGCACGTTGGGCGATATCTTTATACTCACCTTTCTTGGCATGTGGTTCTAATTCTTTTACTTGTGCAGTGGCTTTTTCTTTATATGAATCTTTTGTTGACTGTTTTAATTCGCTAATCTTTGCTTCCATTAATGATAGTTCTAGCATAAGAGCTAATTTGCGATCAGTAGTTTCTACAACTTCTTTTTTCTTATGCTTTGTTTCACCTTGTTTAGCGGCTTTCTTTTTATCTTTATGAGCACCTGCACCGCTAGTTGTCATATTCTTAGCGACAAAGTTGCGTGGCTTTGTAGTGTACTTCATAGCTTTAACGCCTTTTTTGTGTTCATTAATCATATTCTTTCCTTAAACTACTAGACTAGCTCGTCTAATTACCTTGGCTCTTTTGCCCTTACCTTTTCCACCTACAACTACAGCAGGTCCTCCTCCACTACCTACTGCGCCCGAGCCAGTCGTAGCACCACCGATATTTTCAGCAACATCTGCCGCACTAGTTGGATGACCGGGTGCAATACCTGTTAAATCATAGTATGGAGATTTTTTAGGTGCCGGTGTGTCGTCTGCTTGATCTTCAGGTTCTCTCTCGCCGCCACTTAGTATTTTGTTAGCACGGCTAAGACCTTTGACGATAGTTTTTAGACTATCCTCATCTGCTTGATATTTGATTCCAATACCGCCAGCCGCTTCCCATCCGCTGATGTTGCTACCTCTGTCATCGATTAAGATGTTAGGTGTGCCATCTGCTTGTCTTGCATACTTTGACTTATCAGACGCAATAACTATTTCAACTGGTTGAGGTCTTAAATGCTTCTTAATCCATATCTTCTTTTGGACTTCGGAATTCTTATGATCTCCACGAAGTGGACTAGAACAAATACAGTAACCGCTAGCACCATGGGACTTGGCAAACTCTAATGCCATCTCGACTACTTGTTGAGCATTACGGCATTCTGGTAATCGCGCAAAGAAATCTGTACCTACCATTTTGTTTAGGGTAGGATCTGTTTTGGCGGGAGGAATATCTCTATAGTTGCCGCTAGTAATACCGGCAAGTTTAGCATACTCTGTAAAAAAGTCTGCTAGTACTCCGTCCATATCTAAATAAATTTTTGGTATCTTTTTCATAATGTCATTATAACATCTTTATTTCTTTTTTGCAACTTTAGCTTTTTCGGCATCGTTCTGTTGCCAATTTGCTACAGGGCTTTTTATTTGGGTATCGGCTAATTCTTTGCTACCACGTGGTGTTAATACAATACCTTGGAATCCCAAATGTTTACCTGTTGCGGAAATGATTTCATCATCAGCTTCTGTGTAACCAACTGTTATAGTTTTTTGTCCAACTGGTCCTTCTAAGTTCATTGGATAGTCTGGCATGCCTGCAAGAGCAACACCAAAGCGATATGCGTGATATGGACTAGAGTTGTCCAAAGCATCCCAACGTTGGGAACTAGGAAGACTGTTGATCGCATCTTGTTGCATTTTATTTGCGGCCTCGTGTATAAATTCTTTTGCTCTCATAACTCTCTCTTATTTGTTCCAGTTACTCACCGGACTAACTGTATTTGTACCTTCTGGTTCTGCACTACCATCCGGGCTTAGTTTTTTTGGATCATATCCAAATTTTGTAATAGATTTTGCAATGATTTCTCGATCTGCTTCGCTATAACCTACCATAACCATATCATCAACAAATTGTCCAGTGGTCGGGTAATCAAATACGTCATCTGGGGACCCTGCCATCATAACACCCAGGCGATATTTGTGATAGAAATTAGTAGGACCCATAGGTAACGGAGGAACACCAACACTACTCATACTAGGAATAGTACTCTGTTGATCGCGGTGTACCTCTTGCTTTCGTTCGATTAATAAATCTCTAATCTTCACTCTTTTGTCTCACCTGTCATAAATGGTCTACTAAACCATAGTTTAAACCATTCTGGTGTGCCTGGTTTAATATTTTGTTCACGCATAATACGGGCATTTTCGTTGGCAGTTTTTGTTATATTACTGCCGCCTGTATCTTCTGCTGTTTTTACTCTGTATTCTTGCAGTCTGGCTTCTGATCCTAGTCCTGCTAGATACTGTACAACTTTTAATTCATTCACAGGATCTTTGGGATCTAGATAGCAATCATCTGCGCTATCTGTATTTAAGTGTTCTGAAGTGATTTTAAACTGTTTCATTTCTTATGTTCTAACAAGCTGATCAAACTGCTCATTATGCTTTCAACTTCTTCACTTATAGGAATGCATTTATCCTTATAAGTACCATCTGCTTTTTTCACTCGGCCTGCATAGCGTTTACCCTTCCAGCATGCCTTACCATCTACACCTTTAATTTTTTCTTCTTCAACATTCTCTTCACCTACCATTAGACCTTTCAAAGGAGCCTTTTGACTCTTTCCAGGTTCTCCACGTGCTTGCCCTGCTGTACCGAGTTTATTTTTATTTGATCCTGCAAATGCCTTTTTAGGTAACATACGTTCTCCTACCGGTTCTGGTTGTTTGTCTGCTATGCCCATACCATGTTTTGTTAATGCCATTAGATGTGCGATCCATTTAACACCTAACTTTTTAACATCAAATCCCTGGCACCAAACTTTTAATTGTTGTTCTGGAGTTGCGTTTGGATCCTTTAGGATGTCGCGCAATTTTGTAAAGCTCATACCAGTTCCGCGGGGCGTAACTTCTAAATGTACTTTAACATGTTCGTAACCTGGGAACTTATTCACAGCCTTCATTAAGGCCTGCGGCATAGTAAGCCCTGCTTGATCTTCGCCTACCATGATAATGATATTATCATAACGTGGAGGTTTACCAGGCAGTGGGTTGATTAGTTCGTGTTTAATCTTTTGTAATAGTGTACCACCTTCGTGAGTAACAGTACTAATGTTATTAGCATATTGCGGATACATCATATGCCAAGTTTTAACTTTGTCGGCTACAGGAATAGGATCCTTCTTACCCTCTGCATTGCCGATAAACAAATAAGGATCACCACCTACTTGTTGTGCTTTCTTTATTGTGTAATCGAATAGTTGTTCGTGACCTATATGTCCGACAAATGATCCGATGGCAACAACTGCTGTCTTATTTTCGCCTCTTGGACGTTCTGTTCTAGCCGATGCCTTGGCCGCATTTTTAGCCGAGATAACATCGCGTTGCTCTTGGCTAGTTACTTTGATAGGACCTAGTCGACTATTGATGACAATACCTTCGTAGTCCTTACCTAACATTTCTTTGCCAACAATATTAGGATCTTCGATGATTGCTTTTTCTAATGCTATTTTAACTGGTTCAAGTGCGGCTTTAACCTCAGCGGCCTGGTCACGTTTCTTGCTGGCTAGCATAGCCTTCATTTGTTCTATGTTTTCTAGCGGAGGAACTAATGCGGTTACATCCAGTGCTTCATTTTGTGTAAGCCTGTTATTAATAAACATGACGCTACCAGATTGTCCTACACTTAACAATTTGTCAATATACTTGTCGCCATCTGGTAGGGGTTCGCCTGTCTTGGCCTGTACAATATGGAATGGTACTAGGGCTAACTGTACACCCTTAGGTAATTTGTCGTAGTGTATGCCTACAAACTTTAATTTGCCTTCTGGAGTTTCTGTAGCAAATGGCAGGAATAGTACTTCGCATGTAACCTGTTTGTCAACTAAAAAGTCAGGACCTAATTTACTATCGACTAATTTGATAGCCTTCATCATTTCTTCAAACAGATCATCAAAAGTTTTAGCGCGACCTAATATCTCCGGATCAGTTGTACCTTTCTTTTCATGATACGCTACGAATCCTGGTTCATATCTTGGCTCAGTACGACTGGTACCCATGAAAGGCTTGCCTTCGGCATTCTTACCAAAACGACCACCAAAGCCGTCTACCTTGACGTTTAAAGGAATGTTCTGTAGTTTAAAATTGCCATTGCCATCATGTATCTCGTCTAAAAGATCTAAGAAGTCTGCTGATTTAAGATCATGCAGATGTGGCATACCTTTGCGTAACTGTGCTTTAACTGCTGGTTCTTCTGCTTCATTTAATTGATCGCCGCCCTTCTTGGCGTGATATGCTTGCTCATACTGTTTGGCCATTTCTAAGACCTGAGGACGCATTTGCTTCATGCCTAAGTTATCTAATAGATAATCAATGGCAATGATTTTAATTTTAAAATCAGAAGTAGGATCGTCTGCTTCGATCATTTGTGCGGCCTTGCCAAAGCATAGATTAATAAACTCTTTAACAGCAACTTGATGCTGTGCTTCATCCATGTGATCTTGCATTAGAGACACAGTACCAACTAGACTATGCATCATTCTTTGTTCGTTGCCAGTTGGAAGAACTCCAAAGAACTGTTCGAACTGCTGACTCATGTCTTTAATATATTCGCTTTCGTCTGGCTTTAGAGGAACTAAAACAGGTACACCATTAATCTCTTTAGGGACATTTTCATCTTCGTTAGGTTCGCGATATTTTGCACGAACGCCACCACCACCTACGCTTGCTACCGCAAAACTAAAATTAGCATCATGGTATGGCGGAGGAGGATTATCAAAATCTGTAACTTGTTCTTTACCGTCATCGCCGCCGAACACTCGCATGGCTTTATTTTTTCCTGCTCCTGTTACCTTGGCAATATATTTTTCCTGTGTGTTAGTAGTTCCATCATCCTTTTCTTTAGTCGATGGAGGAACCTTTGCTAAAGAACGATATAACCATTGTCTGAACACACCTTTAATTTCATTTTCTAGATCTTCTATTTGACTACCGTGGCTAACTTGCGCCCATTCTGTGGGAATTTCAAAACCTCTAGCATCTGTAGTATAGTCACTGAATTCTAAATCAACTTGTAGAGTAATAGGAGGCTCATGTATTCTCCAATGTGCTAGCCATTGGTCAGATCCTTTTTTGTATCCTATTAGTGTAGCACTTCCTATATTCTTGCCATTGTTCTTCTGTATGAATTCAGTTAGTTGTGGTTCTAGTCTGCGATCTATTTGAGTATCAATATCGCCTACTTTCTTTTTAACACGTCTGAATTGTTCATCTGTGATGCCAATTTCTTTTGGATTATTTTCTGATTCTGGTTGGCGTGGATCAAAAGATGGATTTGGTTGACGCAAGAACATGAACCATTTACTGCTACCGCTAATAAATGTGTGTACTTCTTTTTCTATTAGCTCGGGGCTCCAAATGTGTCTACCATATTGTCTGGCAAATGTATTGTTAATGTCAACCAATAGTTGTTTAACTACAGGCACCATTGCTGAACGATTTTTTGCATCTATTTTTTCTGCAACGTGAGTGCCGGGAACACCTTGTGTATAACCAACAGTAGGCTTTCCTGTAATGTCGTGGCTAGATAAGTTACCACCTTCTGTGAGTTTGCGTTTGAATATTTCGTTTAGAAACATCGACTATCCTTACAACTTATAATTGTTGTCGACTATATCTTTATGATAATGATCGACTAGACGTTGGCATAGTTCATCTCGCATTTCTTTGTCGAATAGCTCTTTGATATCGCCCTTCATCTTGTGATGATGGAAAAACTCTACACAACCTTGTTTAACCATTTCTTCCCAAATCTTAGGATCGTGTCCTTCATCTTTTCCAAACTTTTCCTTTATATGGTCTGCTTTTTTAAAGAAATGTTCTTTGTGTAGTTTATCGTGGTCGACTATGAACCAAAACAAATCGTCGATCATGTGAGTATTGTGTTCTTTTTTCTTTTCGTTCTTTTCTTCTTCTACATCGCTACCTTTGTAAAAGTCTAAATTCTGATGACCAAAAAATTCGTAGAGTTTCATATTAAAAATTATACCTTATTCCGAGCATAGTACCTTGATTGATGTCGACTTTGCCTCTAACGTAGGTAAAATTACCCACGAATGTTACATATCGTGTAGCAGTAGGCACAGTACGACTAGTACTTCCTAACCCAGTTGATCCGGTTGTTTCTGTACCATCAAATGATACCGATGTTTGATAAACATCAAACCAATCCCCATCTGTGGGGCTAGTTGCTAATGTAGCCTGTATAGTACATTCACCTTGGAAAGCACCACCGATTGTGTAGGTTACAGTATGCAACCCTGCAGGAATTCCATAATAGCCCGCCCCTGGTTCGGGATTACTAGTAAATGTCAACGTTTGGTTAAACGTAGGTTTGCCCTGATAGATTTGGGGCATTGTGATAGACACTTGGGTCTGTGTTGTAACACCAAGTGTGGTTAGATCAAATTGAAGTGATTTACTTATAGCAGGCATAAAGATTCCTCTGACCCGTTATTTATTCAAATAACAGTATGTCGAGGAATGTATTCGTGTATGACACTTATGCTATTTGACAGGAAAATACTAGTAAAAGTCAGCATTTTGCTATCTGCAATGTAGAAAAACGGCAACTGACAGTAGTTACGCTGACTAGATAACCATCTGCTAGTACCTTTGCTGATTTTAATATCATCTTCTGTATAGTTATCAGCCCAGTCTAGAAACTGTTCTCTAGTAGTAATAGGGATATTAGATTTTAAGATAACCTTAAATTTGTACTTGTTATACGGGATGTTGTCACACAGGCGTTTGCGCTTGTTATCTATTAAAAAGTCTAATTCTGCTGAATCCTGTGGACCCCATGCATCTGTACAGCACCATACAAGTTCATTGGCCAATGTTTCAATTTCAGTAAGATCTTTAGAATAATATGTAAAAAAATCACCTTCTGTACGAGTTTGAAACGCTTCTGCCTTTAACAAGTATGGTTCCATAACATTAAGGAACAGTTTAAGCGCAGGTCGATCTACTTTATCATTATTTTGTAACCAAAAAGGTAACTTAATACTTTGATTTTCAGTAAATTCTTTAGCCCAGTCTAATCCTTTGTTTCTTATTAATGATGCCCCTACTAGATTGAAGTCAATTTTGTAGGGGTATTTGTTATGATACAGCCGATCAGTTGGCTTCAGTTTGATTTTCTGTGTCATTTTCTACAGTAGGAGTTACTGGTAGTATGTCGATATAGTTAAAATCAATAGCATTATCTTTGATTGTTAGTTCTACGACTCCGCCATTTACTAATCGACCAAACAGTATTTCTTTACTTAATGGCTTCTTAATAGAATCATCGATGATACGCTGTAAGGGTCTGGCCCCCATCTTGCGATCAAATCCTTTCTTAACCAACCATTCAACAGCATCTGTATCGGGTCTAACATGCACGTTCTTATCTTTAAGTAACGCATTAAGTTCGTCAACAAACTTCTTAATAATACGTACCATAGTAATATGTTCAAGTTTACCAAATTTAATAATACCATCTAAACGATTGCGGAACTCAGGAGCAAAGAAACTGTTAATTGCATCTTTAGGATCTCCATCCTTTTCTAATGCACCAAATCCTACAGCGTTCTTTTCTGCATCGCTAGCCCCTAAGTTACTGGTCATGATCAAGATAGCTTGACGTGCATCTGCTTTCTTACCATTAGATCCTGTAACAAATCCGTTATCCATTAACTGTAGCAGTACTGTAAGAACATCAGGGTGTGCTTTTTCAACCTCGTCTAGCAATAAAACACCATTTGGATGTTCTTGCAACTTGGTAATAAGCTGACCTGCATTGTCGTCAAACCCAACATATCCCGGAGGAGCACCGATAAACTTGGCAACAGAGTGCTTCTCTTGGAATTCACTCATATCAAAACGTATAAGTTCTACGCTTAGGCTAGATGCAAGGGCCTTGGCTGTTTCAGTCTTGCCACAACCTGTTGGACCTACGAATAAGAAACTACCTACTGGTTTATTGATAGCTTTAAGTCCTGCTTGTGCTATAAAGATCTTATCTAATAGAATATCTATAGCTTTGTCCTGACCGTATACTTTGGTTCGCATGTTTTTATCGAGATCTTTTAGATTCTTGTTTTCTTTTGCGGCCACTTGTTCTACTGGCAAGTTGGCGATCTTAGCTACTTCAAACATGATTTCGTCATGATCGACAACTCCACCTTCTTCGTCTCTGACTTTAAAACGTGCTGATGCACAATCAATTAAGTCAATCGCTTTGTCTGGCAGTTTACGATCAGTAATATATTTTGTAGAATACTTAACTGAATCGATGATAGCTTGGTTAGTGATCTTAACACCGTGGTGTTTTTCGTAATACTTTTTAAGACCCTTCATAATCTTGATAGCTACTGCTTCTGAAGGCTCATCAACTGTAACACGTTGGAAACGGCGCATTAACGCACGATCCTTTTCGAAGTGCTTACGGAATTCTTCCCAGGTAGTTGACGCAATGACTTTTAATGTACCACGCTGTAGTGCGGGTTTAAGCATATTGCTCATGTCATTAGCACCGCCACTAACTGCACCGGCACCACTCATCATATGAGCTTCGTCGATGAACAGAATAGAATTCTTTTTCTTTTCTAAAGCAGTAAGAACCATTTTTAATCGTTCTTCAAAGTCACCGCGATATTTGCTACCAGCAAGCATAGCACTAATATCTAGATTATAAACAGTAGATTCTGCAATAAATTTAGGTACTTTGCCTTCTACAATATTACGTGCAAGTCCTTCGGCGATCGCTGTCTTACCAACACCTGGATCACCAATCAACATTACGTTAGCTTTTGTACGGCGAGCAAGCACCAATTGAATTTCTTCTAGTTCGGATTCACGTCCGATAACAGGATCGATTTTCTTTTGTTTGACTTTGTTATTGAGATTGGTACAGAATTGAACTAATACACGCTCTAAGTGAGCGGCTTTTGCATCTGCAGGTGTGCTATCTTCTTCAGTCAACAATGCCTCGTTGTTAATAAACTCAACAAACTTTTCTTTATCGATCTTGGCCTGCTTTAAGAAAAACGCCGCATGACTTTTCTTTTCTTGGAATATGGCCAACAAACAATCTAAAGGTTCAATAACTGTGCGAGCATTAAACAATACCTGCGTGAACGCACGATTAAGCATACGTTCCATTGAGTTAGTTTTCTTTGGTTTATGTTTGAGTTCTGGAACTGCAATGTCTTTCAATTCTTCATCTATGAATTTTACAACATTGGCTTTTAGCTCATCGACTTCTGTTCCAAAGTCTGTAAGCATTTTTTCAATTTTATCGTCCAATAGGACGCTGTAAAGGAAATGCTCAATGGTTATATACTCGTGGTTGTGATTGGCCGCGATTTTAACACTTCTTTCGAAGATTTTTTCTAAGTCTTGACTTGGTTCCAACATCATTTCCTTTCCTTTTTGGATTTCTTAACACTCATTGCCCACTTTAAAGTACTTACTCTATCTTTAAAAACAACACCCTCTAAATGGTCTAATTCGTGCAGAAAACATTTACATTCATAACCTCTAAACTCGCCTTCTACAAATTCACCTTTAGAATTTTGCCAACGAGCTTTTATTGCTTTGGGTCTTTTAATATTAACAAAAATACCTGGAAAACTCAAACAGCCTTCTTCTAGGTCGTCTATTTCCTCTGTATTCGCTAGTACTACAGGATTAAAGAAAGCCATACCTTCGTCTGGATTGTCTTTGTGTCCCATTACAAACACCCTAGCACGTATCCCAACTTGATTAGCCGCTAACCCTATGCCATCTCTAGCATACATAAATTGTAACATCTCTTGTTCTAATTGTACAGGGTCTTGTTGGGGATTGGCAAAGTCGAAATCAGGCATCTGCTCTCGCAGTATAGTGTCTGGAAATTTAATTATATCCATATTGATTTTAATATCTCTTGTTGTTTTGGACTCAGGACAGGAACTTCTACTTTAATTTTAAGTAGCATACGTCCGCGAGCACGTGTATTATTCATATTAGGCATGCCCAAACCGCCGATGCCTAAAATCGAATCAGGCTGTGTTCCAGCTGGAATATTACCTGTAAACTGTTTTCCATCTATAGTATCGATAGTAATATCCTTGCCTAGCATAGCTTCAATGGCATCGATGGTTACTTCTTGTACAAGATCATCGCCCTGACGTGTAAACTTAGTGTGCGGAATTATAGTTATATGTACGATAACATCTCCTCTGGGAGCATGTTGCATACTGTCATCTCCCATTCCTGCTAGGCGTAAATTAACACCGTCATGTACGCCAGCGGGGATTTTAACGTTGATCATTTGTTCACGTCCGCTAGGCAAACGTACATTGACTACTAGTTCTTTACCGTGGAACGCATCTTCGAGCGTAACAGAAGCCTGTAGTTGTACGCTTCTATTCTGGGGCCTGCTGGCTCTAAAGAACGGTCCAAAATCCCCACCACCTCCGAAGAACCTAAATACGTCTTCGAACCCCGGAGGAACTCCTCCCCCTGCGAACGGATCGCCGTGCATTTGTGGTTGTGGATTATCGTACTCTTGTCGCTTTCCCGGATCGCTTAGTGTATCGTATGCGGCTTGTATATCCTGGAAAACTTTCGGATCGCCACCGCGGTCAGGGTGGTGCTTCATCGCTAGACTGCGATAAGCCTTTTTGATTTCTGAATCTGTTGCGCCCCTTTGGACGCCTAGTGTTTTGTAATAGTCCATCGTAATAATAGGCAACTGTAATATAGTAATTATACTACATGTTGCCTACGGGTGTCAATCTTTGATTATTAGATTGGAGGAAATGCTGGTGGTGCTATTTTGGATCCACCGCCTGGTGCTGGTGGTGTTGGAAATGCGCCTGCCGCTGGAGTTGCACTAGGTGTGCTTCCAAAGCCGCTTGTAGATGGTGTTGTTGAACCAAAACCACCGGTTGAGGAACCGAATCCTCCTGACGCAGGTGCGCCAAATGCTGAAGCCCCGCTTGATGATGAACCGAATCCGCCACTTGATGCTCCTCCAAAACCGCTTGAGCTTCCACCGAAGCCCCCGCCCATGCCGCCTCCCATACCACCTTGGTTGCTACCAAAACCGCCAGCAACGTTACCAGTCATGTTTTGTGTATTGACGCTAATGCTTTCTGTTGCAGTTGGGTTAGCCGCTGTGCCTGCTAATTTTTCTTGTGTACGACCAAACGCACTAATACCTAATACAGCACCCATCGCGATGTGGAATAAACCAGCACCTTGTAGTGTTAAAGGATTCCATTGTGTAATAGGTACATGATTGTAACCTTGCCATAATGCCCATAGAACTGGGAATACAGCCATATCTAGTAAACAGATTAGCATATACATCCAACCCATCATCGGACGCCATAAGGTCTGCATCCAATTATCGTTTTTTCCTGCCATTTTCGCTCCTTTAATAGTGTTATTTTACGCTGTTGTAAAGCGTAGCTTGATTGTTATACCATTCAATCCACGCATCGACTTTGACTCGACATTCGTGATATTGACTATAATTGTCTGTTACAACTCCAATTACTTCACTTAATTTTGTAGTGTCTGGATTGATTTGTCCTAGATCTGGACATGCAACTTTAAGCTCATCTGGCACATTAGGAAATGTCTTCTGTGTAAGCGGAGCCAGACTGTTACAGCCTGCTAGTAACACGAACGATAATAGAACTAATATTTTTTTCATTTGTTAGCCTTTATCCCAGTAACTACAACCTGCGCATTTGGATTCTGAGAAGCCTGATTTAAGATCTGAATAGCTTCTGGATCTACTTTGCAGTCTGCATCAATTTTAGTTGATACTTCTTTTATTTTTTCGTGAACTACAATTTTGGTATCGTGAATTGTTTTAATCTGTGTAACTACTTTATATTGTATTTTTGTATTTGCGTTATCGCTTTTTTGTTCTAGAATAGCAATCTGTTCTTTCAACGCTGATTCTTTAGCTCGCCAACTCATATCTGTTGTGTAACCGCCTTCGAAATATATTCCAACTATGAAAAGAACTGTACCTACGACTTTTAATGCTATCGAATATTCGCCCATCGTGGGAATATGACGAGCTAATTTACTAATAAGCCATAGTGCAATACCTAATGCTACAGTAGCATGGACAACAATTTGTAACCAGCCGTCTGGAATAAAATTTAGAAACCACATTACCAAGATCCTTTTGATAGAATAACTGCTTTGTTACCTTTTCTGATTAGGAATTTGTCTGCAATTTTATTGATATCATAATTGCCTAAGTATTTGTTTAACCATACAGTTTGGCTACGACTTTGATCATCTAATGCTATACCGCCCTGCAGACTTTCTTTTAAAGAATTGTAATCGCCGATTTCTTCTAACTGTGCTGTTATAGATCCTGTGTAGGCTTTGTCAAATGTAATAGTGTTATTTTCATCAACGCTGACATTATCCAATGCTCCCTGATCAAAGAATTCGTTAACTTCTGCATTTACATCTGGACTTTGTATCTCAGTTAAACGAACTTGATAATCTTCGGGAGTTAATGGAACAGATTCGGTGATAGCGTCTTCGCTAAAATCTATGCTATGATAGTCTCTATGATAGCGAAACTTCCAATTGGTGTTATCACATAACTGGCCAATGCCTTCTAAGATTTCTTTCATCTGTCCAGCCGCATGTTGTGTGCGTTCTAGTTCGACAAATACACTATATTTGCCATCCTTTTCTTCACCCTGGCTAATATCTGCATCTAGTACGTAGGCATAACCTTTCTCAATAAATTCCATCAAGTCAGTAGCTGGCATTTTTTCAGCACAACGGAAACGCATAACGATGATGTCCTGATCCGCACCCATTTTACTCTTGAACTGATCAACAGTAAACACTGGATCGATTGAATCCTTTAAATCGCCTCTGCGAAGTCCTTCATTAAGCGGCTGGTGGTGCATTTCCTGCTCCTGCTGTTGCGTCTGGCATATCTGCTTCTGCTGGTGCCGGGTTAGGCATACCTTGAGCGGCATTGCCTGCTGATAAACCTGTATCCTCAGTTGGCATCATATGATCAGCCATCTGATCATGTAGATTGCGTTCATATCCTTGGAATATGTCTTGCATTAATTTTTTAGGCATACTAATGCTAACTACCCAAATTGGGTGCGCATCAATTTTGCCTTTCTTTGTTCCAGGACGGAAATCGTCTGGCTTGCGTACCTTGCGTGGTACTAGAATCTTTTCCTTAGCATAGGTTATCTTGCATCCATAATCTAGTAGGCGTTCTCCGCCGACTGGGTCTGGCATTTCTTCATAGGGCCACATGAATTTACATTCAACATGATAACGGCTAACTATAGGACCTGCCAATAGTTCACCTTCTTCCCAATTCTTGTAAACATACATATCTAACTCGTCCATAACACGTTCAAAATCCTTAAGGATCTTAAATGAGCTGTCATTTACTGTTAGAGTTTCAATGTTCTTGATTATATCGACGATGTCATGCATAAGGGTTCTCTTGTATGATAATATTTATGCGATTCTAAAAATAGCCGTTTCAATACTGTTTTTAAGAATCGGTGTAAATATTGTTGCAGGTCGTCCTTACACAGGAGGTAAGATTTGTCTAGATTTAAGCAAAAACAGCGAACTAACACTCGCCCTGACGAAAGTCAAAATAACTTAATCGAATTAAAGCAGTACTTTAAAAAGCATCAGCAGGTAAACATAATTCCTAGGTCTTTGAATCAGGAAAAGTATATTGAACTGCTAAAAAATCCCAAGAAATACATTACTTTTGCAATCGGGCCTGCGGGCACGGGCAAAACCATGTTGGGTGTACAAATGGCCATCAAACTATTCAAAGAGGGGGTGATTGATAAAATTGTTATTACAAGGCCAGCTGTAAGTGTTGACGAAGAACACGGATTTCTACCTGGTACACTAAACCAGAAGATGGAACCTTGGACTAAGCCAATTATGGATGTTTTTCAAGAGTATTATCACACGAAACAAATAGCAGAAATGCTAGAAGAAGGAGTAATCGAAATATCACCGCTTGCATACATGCGTGGTCGTACATTTAAGAACGCTTTTATCGTTGCAGATGAAATGCAAAATGCTACACCTAGTCAGATGAAGATGTTATTGACTCGTTTAGGCGAGGGTAGCAGAATGGTGGTAACTGGAGACTTAGCTCAAGCGGACCGTCCTAGAGAGAACGGCTTGCTACAATTTTGCGAATTATACGGCCAAGGAGGTGATTATCGTATGATTGCGATGGTAAGGTTTGAGACTAAAGACATTGAACGTCACCCAGTGGTCAAAGAAGTATTATCAATCTATAAGGAGCTCGACGACGAGTAATTCACCCATACACTAACAAACACCAAACCGCACATTCAACCCGACCTGCAATCGTGGAATGTGCGGTTTTTAATTATCTAATTAAACTAGTAAGATATTTTATTGTTTCTTTAGATCTTTCTTCTGCTTCTCGCTGTCCGTCTACAAACCCTTCTTTATATACAGGATGCTCGTATAACTCAGTAGTGTCTTGATTTAATATTTCCAATATTTTTTTAACACGACTACCTTTTGGAACTTCGGGAAACATGTCTTCGTTATTATCCATTATTTGTTTTCCTTTTTAATATATTTCCATCCATTTAATTCTTTTTTACACCAGCTTCGTAACGTATGGACATTAATTCCAGTAGTATCTCTAGCTTTTGCTGTAGTTGAATATATAGTGCCATCCGGCCCCTGACATGTATTACCTTTTTTATCATACCCCTTAGCACGGTTTTCTAGGACAGTAGGATCCGTTAAAGATTTTAAAGTTGCATCCCTACAGATAGTTCTATGTTTTTCAATATCTTTAATATTGTTCCCTAAATTAGTTCTGTCCATCGATGGACGACCAGTTTTCCATTCAGAATAAGGACCATCTGGGACTTGGTGTAATTGCTTTACTGTCTCTGCTATTTGTGGAGCTTTTTCTTTTCCTCGAGAAACATTATCTGGGCGGATAGGATAGTGTTGTCGACTAGGGTCAAACCAGTCTGGTAGATTACTTTTGAACATGTTCTACCTCAATAGAATTGGCAAGTAAACTCATTTTTTCCCATTTATCAGGGAAGCGATATCTATTATGAGCAACTTTTGTAGCATATCGGGGAGTAATGCCGACTAAGTTAGGATAATATTTTTTAAAGAATCCTAACACGTCTCTAATAATTTCTTCATCATACCCGTCTTTCCTACTTTCGCAGTTTTTGCCAAGCATATCTTGTTCTTCGATTAGATATTTTGTCCAAAGATATTTGTCTTTTTTATTCCAATCAAGTATTGCTGGAGTAAATCGGCCGCCTTCACCGACAAGTGCAGAAAAATGTTTTGCTGTGGATTGCTTTTTTAATAGATCTTCTGGACGATCATTTGTAATCCAAATAATATTACCCCAGTATTCAAACTTTGAAGGAATATTGTGTTCACGCATCTGCGCATTAGGTGACGCTTTGATCCAAGATATTTCTCGGGGTCTAAACGTCATTTCGGTAGCACTTTTAAGTAATGCAATAATTGCCTTACTATCTTGTCCACCTTTGTTTAAGTCTACGTCGTCTAATACCAATACACGATTTGGTTTTCGATTAAACCAAAGGAGTCCGTACAAGCCAGCCGCACTCATATCAGCGCCTTTATGATATTCGACACTAGCATGAGCATCGATAAGGGCTTGAGTCACCATTTTTGTTTTACCAACACCCGGTGGTCCGAATACTGCAAGTCCTTTTGACCCATCAAGGTCGGATGCAAAGTTGGCAGTTAAATCGTAGATATTTTCCATCTCAGATTTGAGACGGTCTACGTGTTCTGTTTGTTTTAAAAGTTCAGCTTGATATAAAGCTTCTGGGTCGGCAAAATCTGTTGAAGATTCGCGAGAGATAGATCTAAGTACTGTGGTCATTTCAACCTCCTTAAAAGTTTACTAACAATAATTAAGAGTTTTTATATTGAGCCCAAAGGCTCAATCTCTTACTGTGCTAATAGTATAGCATCAGTATTTAGTAATGTCAAATACTGATTTATCCAAAATCATTTGGAATAATGTGAAAACTTTAGGAATGGAGCCATTCCTGCTGTATCGATTCTAATTTCTAATCTACGTTTGCTGATGCAAATATATGTACGTCCAAACTCTTCATCTATCATAGGGATACTAACAGAACGGCCGGCATGTTGCTTCATTTCTGCAAGGAATTTAGGTTGATCTAGAGGATTAGGAACAGCCTTTAGAAGTCCATAATGCACACCCAGGTCATTTTTAGTTCGAACAATAACTAGCAGATGGAGATTGTTTGTACCTACGTGTTTGGCTTCTAACGGATCTACAAAAATAGTTTTCAATGTAGCCCAGTCTTTATTTGCCCAAGCAGTACTATAGCCATCTGCGCCTTTGGCTAGATTCTGTAAGAAACTGGCTTCGGTAGATTCTTTACCTAGTTTAGCACAGCTAAGGCCCTTAACATCCATATCCAATGCAGGGGCCTTAACATCTACTACGTTGTTACCACTACCTAACCAATCTGCGCCCGGTATACTGTCAGCAACACCATACTCCCATGTTTCTTTAGCCAGTTGTATCTTGCGACCTTTCTTGATAAACGGAGCATAATACTCCTTCATCTCAAGTTCAAAGTTCTTGCTAAAGTCTTTTCCTAACAAAGCATCATGCTCTGTTATAGGAACTGGTACATACTTGATCATTGCAAACGTGCAAGTTTAACCATTGTTGCTGACAAATTGATTTCTGGATCAGCGATAAGATCATTATCTAACAATCCTTGCTTGATAATGATAATAGCAGAATCTTTCTGTTCATCTGTCTTACCAAACAATTCGATGTTATCATACATCCAACGATAGATCTCTCCCATCTCTTCTGGACGAGCTCTTGCACACAACAATTTACGTGCTTCTTGGATAGCACCTTTCTTGAACAAAGTAACCATTTCTACTTTATAGTCACCGTCACCTGTGCTGGTACTTGCGCTAGGCAATGTTAATTTGCCTTCATAGACGTTCTGTGAAACTAGATTGATACACTTCCGCAGGTCTGGATAAGCGATCTTAACAAAGGTATCTAATGTATCAAGATCAAATTCAACATTCTCATTAACAAGAATAGTAGCCACACGTGCAGTATATTCTACTTGATCTGTTTTTTCAATATGGAAGTGCTGGCAACGACTACGAATAGCTTCCATAATCTTTTGTTTGTGATTACAGGTTAGGATAAAACGTGCTGTATCAGCGTATTCTTCCATAGCGCCCCGCAATACTGCCTGTGCGTTTATTGACAAGTAGTCTGCCTCATCTAACAAGATGACTTTAAATGGACCGAAAGGAATCATCTGCGCAAAACTAAGGATCTTAGTCTTAAGGAAGTCAACACCGTTATCTCGACTGGCATTGATTTCTAAAATGTCGTATGCTTCGATGCCAATTTCATTTAAGATGATTTTAGCAAGGGTAGTCTTGCCAATGCCCGGACTTCCGCTTAACAGTAGATGCGGGATTGATTTGTCTTTGATCCAAGTTTTAACTTGTCTACGTTGATTCTCGTCCGCAAACACATAACCGTCTACAGTTTTAGGGCGATATTTTTCAGTCCATAATTCAATCATTATTAGTCCTTGGGGTAGTACAACTATCACTCCAAATATCTTGTGCTTGTTTTGCGTATTGATCTAAATCCCACTTGTCCTGGGCGGCTTTTAATTGAGTTTCGTTAAGTCCATGCCAGCCGATACAGTCACCTGTAGGTGAACGACCGCAACCGCATGTGCCAATTTTACCTTCTGGATTAGCTCTCACTTGCATCTTTTGTTTCCTTGTTAAATGTAATGCCTTGTTTTTTAGGTTCTGGTTTTAATACTAATGGGGGAGGAACCCATTGTTTACGTGGTTCTTTCTTTCCGAAGATGGTTTCAAAATTCTTATCAACTACATCCAAAGGAACCTTAGTTGGTCTCCGTCTACTTCCTTTTCCTGCCATTATTTTCTCCTAAACCAATTGAGTAAATTATAAAATCTTGCCTTGTAATCATCTAATATAATATCGTTCATTAACGGTGTACGATGGGGACACCGACCTTGACGCCAGTTGCAATCCGGTGATATCTCGTTTCCACATGTTTTACATTTTTCCATTATTCTCTTTCTCCCTTTCGGCCTCCACCACACGTTTGCGTAGACTGCTTGAACTAAAACTGTGGTCACGTCCGTTGTAGATAATTTCAATTCCACGCTGTTCACAGATAGCTTTACCTGTGAACGCTTTTTCTTTATACTCTACACCTAATATTCTAACATCAATTGGTAGAGTTAGCAATATGTCTTCTAAGTCTTTTTCGGTATTGTAAACAACAATTTCGTCCACATATCGAACAGCACTTAATTGTATCTGTCGTTCAACAATACTTTGAATAGGTGCATTTTTTTCTGGGCGATCCCATTGTGCATTATTTTGCAATCCTGCAATCAAATAATCGCAATGGTTTCTAACTTCACTTAGCATGGCTATATGGCCTGCATGTAACATATCAAATTGGCTAAAAGTTATACCAATTCTTTTACCTTCTGCTTTTAATTGTTTTATTTTGTTGAAGATCATGCTAACATTATACAGAATAAAATAGGGCCTGTCAAGCCCCTATTTTATTTTTCTTCAATACCGTAAATTTCTTTTAATATTGTGGTAGCCGCACCGTCTGGCATATTATTACAAATAATGTCAACATAGTACTCGACTGTTTCTTTTACTTGATTGATATCTGTTTCAAATTTAATAGATTGCATGATTTCATTATATAGACCGTGTGCATTGCCAAACACTTGTAGAGTGTTGTCTGCTGGATCTTTGTTTAAATCTTTTAAGATATCTAATATGCGTTTGCGTCCGGGATTTTCTTTTTTATTCATTGTTGTTTTCCTTGTAGGCTTTGATTTAAATTAGTGGGCGCAATGCCCACTAATTATTCTGTAAATAAATTAGACGGAAGTTTGCCACCAGATGTGACTAACCTTCTTTCTAAAGCCGACATGTTTGTCACATCAACTGTATCACCGTCGATTATTTTTTGATCTCGTTTCCACTGAGATTTAATCTCTCTGCCAACATCTTCAGATACTTGAAGCTCGCGGGCAAAAATGTAAGTATCTAAAAAGTCACTACTAGTGCTAACACCAAACTCATCTAGTGTCATTTTGTCTGCGGCAATTTGATGACGACAAATCATAACCCAAAGAGCAGAATTTAAGATTAGATGTTCTTTAGCTTGTTCTTTTGCCACTTCAAAATAAAGTTCCGGATCGGGCATTTTAGAAACAGACAAACTTGCGATTTTTTCAATTCTCTTATAGTTTGGATTGTAGATTAAAAGGTCTCGACCGTTATCTCCACCTTTTTCAATTAGATATCCAAAATTATCTTTAATCTGCCATTGTTTAATTTCTTCGTCAGTTGCTTCTCTAATAGCAGGAACATCGGGTTGATTGAACTGCGGATTCTTAAAGTTTTTCTGTACAGAACCTTTTCCGCCTTTAGGCTTAGACGGTTGGCTTGGAGTTTGCCCTTGGCTTCGTTTAGCAACTGGTCCTTGATTTTGAGATGGCTTGCCAATTAATGGTCGATCAAGATCCATGTACTTAGCAAACATATCCCGCAGAGCCTCGTCGAGATCTGTTTTTAGATCCTTCTTTGTTTCTTTAGTTTTTTCCTTATACCATTCTGGCATATTTGCCATAATCATATAGAGATTTTCGTCACTGTCGAAATCCAGTTTAGAAACGCCGTTGTGGAGGTCGACACGATATTTGTCTGTGGTCACAGCACGATCTGGCATTTCTACAAAGATCCTAAAATAACTAAAGTTGTCTTGGATACCAAGTCTAAAGGCTACTGTTTTCCACTTTCGGTGAGTATTAACTTGGGGGTCATAAATCTCATCACGCCATACAAATCCACTAAACGCTACTGGCCAACTCCAAGATTGAAGGTACTGTTCGGTTGAAGGTAGTTTAGGAGATGAGTATGCTTCTCCGCAAGGGCCATCCCAAAAGTAATGTATTTTAATACCTTCTTCCGTCTCTACAGTTTCATGCTGAGGGGCTTCGCCGCCCATCATTGTAATTTTAGGATTTGCTTGTGCTTTTTCGAATGCCTCTAAGAAGGTCATAAAGTTAACCGTAGAACCCTTATCACCTGTTTCGTTGTTAGCACTTGGGTCTATTTTAATCCTGATGTTTTCAGGTAACCTAAAATAACGCTTACATAGATTTTCTTTAATGTGACTAGCGTTAACTTTTTTACGCTCCTCGCCATCCGGTCCAAAACCAAACGTGTTAAGGTAAGTATCTTGGTTTACTTCTTGTCCAAGGATAACAACTTCGGTAAAGTCTTGATTTAGATTGTACCCGCGATCTTCGGCATTTGTTTTAACCCAGGCAGTACATTCTTCAATAGGCGATCCTTGTCCGTCATCAGAATACGCTACAATATTGAAATCAATTCCATTAGTGTATTCTTTGCCTAACCAGGCAAAATGCCCGATACCGCTTTTATAGGTGATGATTAGCAAATCACTCCAGTTAAGGACTGAAGTTTTAATACCAACCCCGTAGTTAGCGTTGAGGCTGGCCGTTTTACCGCTACCTCCAAGTTTTAGTGCTTTAACTAACTCAGTGGCAGACATGCCTCCAAGATTAAGAACGGATAGTTTATTCTTAAAGGTATCAAACCCATCCTGCTCAATTAGACCTTTAAGGTGAAGTTTACGCACCTTTATGTCTGCGGATTCTATGTTTTTTTGGGAAATGTAAGTTTTGGTTGCTTCGAGAGCGTTTTGTATGGCTTCTCTGTACCACATCCATTCTGGATGATCTTTTACTAAAAGGCTGGTAATAACACCAGAATTGTCTACGCCGATTGTATGGCTCATTTGAGTTCTCCTTGTTTAAAGTTCTTGTACCCGGTCACACCATGGACTAGGATTAACAAGCGTGTTACTATTGTAACAATAATACTTATAATAGTCAATAAAAAAGATGCCCAAAAAGGCATCTTTTTATCGGGTTAACTGATTTGTTAAGCGCCTGGGATGTTAAAGTTTACGTTTGAACCAGCACCAACTACAGTACTGCGCATTACGCTATTCTCTGGCTTTTCATCCGATACTAGGATGATAGCATTTAGCTCAACCATTCGAATTGGAACGATAGTACCATCTGCTTCTTCATAATTGATAGTGCGGGTCCAACGACTGTGTTCGATCAAGAGCCATTCACCTACTTTGACATCTTTCTGTTTTGGACCAACTGCCCAAACACGACCCCAGCGAGGATGGATACCTTCGCTCTTGCCGTTATCGCTTCTCAGTACGATTCCGCTTTGAGTAACTTCATCACCAAACTCCATGTCTGTGACAAATACTTTATCGTGTAACGGTTTGAAAGTTCCGCTTATCTTTGTGATAGACCCTGATTTATTAAACACTATTACCTCTTAATTTCTGTTTTGATTTTTGTATTTTTCTGCCATGATTTCTTCACGGGTCTTGACTACCTTGCCACCTGGGCCTAGTTCATCTCCGCGAGCATTCATTCTAACATTTCCTACTGCTGGCATCATTTCATTTTTAAGCATTAGCTTGTCCATGTCTACTTCTTTGCCTTGCATTGTTCTGTACTTGCCCATTTTAGGACTCCTTTAAAAATTCATTTATGTCTAGATTGTATTTAATACTATCTATTTTGTGGACTCCTAAAAGATACAAGCAATAACTGGCTACGCTAGATCCCCGGCCCACTCCCCACACTATGTCGTTAGAACGCATTGTGTCGACCAAGTATTTAAGGTATTTCAAGAGCATGATCATATTATGCTGGGCAAAAAGCCTTAATTCGTCCTTAACTCGTTCTTTTTGCTCTATTGTGCGACATTGACAATACAAGTAATCTACTATATCATATGTTTGGTATTCTTTGGGCATAAACCATTGATCTTGGTTAGCCTTGTCAAATTCGGCCTGAGACAATGTGCTAGGAACAAATTGTTGAAGATTTGGGATAGGATCTGCGTTGGCTGTACGAGCTTGATTGAATTGTGCGATCAGTTCTGGATTGTCTATATTTAGGTTTTCCAAACTCGTAATTTTACCAGAATATAAACCTTCGAATATATCCTGTTCATTTAAAATTACTTCGCTGTTTTCTGTGAGCTTCATACTCACATTATACTATGTTTTGTATTAGAATACAATATTTGTGGCTGTAAATTGTATCCAAATTGGCTGTGTACCATCTGTATAATTTGCTGTACAAATATAGATTGTAGCGATATTATTGGTAACAGTAGATACGATAGTGCCTTGCATATCCCCAACAGAACCAAGTTGACTAAGTGGAAATACTGTTCTGTATGACAACACACTAGATAGCTGTTGGTTGAAAACTGTCGCAGAGCTTTGCAAATTTGTGATTTCAGTGCTTAGTAGATCTAGACCACCTACGATATGTTGGTAGTTGGTTCTGAATCCTTGAACATCGTTATCAACTCCTGATACAGGAAAATTAACATCGATTGGATTAGTACTAAGATAGTTTGATAAGGTTGATGACATGATTTTATTTAACTTATTTTAATTAGGTTGTTGAATTGTTGAGTCTGCTCTTTATTCTTTTGAGCGGCCTCAAATTGTCTACGCTGTTTCTCTGCTTGTATACTATCTAGTATCAACGTAATTTGATGTGCGGCTGATCCTTGCCCAAATCTCAATGCCGCATGATATTTTTTATTGAGATCGGCTATTTTATTTTCTAAGTCTTGATCTTTTAATTTTGTTAGATCTTCAAGTAATGGATGAAACATTATAGGTATGGACCTCCAACAAATCTTAGGTAGCTGGTAAATCCGCCATCTGTTGTATGTATTTCATAAATCACTACGCTAGGTGCGGCCTGCGATACAGTCAAGGGCAATGTTAATCCATAACTGCTATCAACCTTAACGCTTCCGCCACTAGGTGGAGTAAAAGTTGCACTTACGCTGGATTGTGTACTTGCGTTAGATAACGCTAATGTCATTTGATTCAAGACATTCAAGCTATTATTAGGCCAGCTAATTGAGAATATTGTAGCAGAACTTAAAGCATATTTCTGATATGACCCTTTCGTGTAGTCGATAGTTACGTGACCACCTACCGGTGTTAGTGTGTTATTAACACTCTGTACCCCTTCGCCCTGCAATACTACATTTTCAAGCACACCATAATTGTAATTGTTATTTGTTGCTGTAGTTCCGATCAAAGGACTTATTAGTAGCGCCTTTCCCTGTAGATCTGCTATTTCATTTGAAGCGATTTGAAAACCGCTTTGGATATTGTTGAAATTGTCTCTAAAACCCTGCGAGTCATTATCCTGACCTGCTATAGGGTAAGCTATATTAATTAAGTTGCTTGAATTGGTAATAGTGCTCATCGTATTCTCTTTGAAGTATTTATATGGTAATAACTACGCCTGCTTCTGTAGTGATGTCCTGATCGGCGATAAATTGTATGTATTGTGCATTGTATTCTGGGCTTGCAGGATCCAAAATACCATCCTCTGTTTGCAAGTTGAAACCAGAAGAACTTGCACCAGTACCAAACAGCAAATATGCTGTTGAAGTAGTGGTTAAACTTTTCTCTATGTAGATCCTATCAACATCAAAATCTAGTTGTTTGAAGTCAAAGTTTAGAGTATTAATTCGTGAAATGATCTCTGATGCTTTACCGGGAAGTGCATAACACAGGATAACTGCTTTAACAAAGCCTAACGGAGTTCCTGTTGAACTTTGTATAGACTGCATGAATTTTGGTCTAAAGGTCGAATCAACACTTATGACACCGCTAGCATTAGTGCTCACGGAAATATTTTCTAATGCTGTTTGCATATTACCAGTTGAGTCTGGATAGAATGTAGTTACTACTCCTCCTACCTTTTCAGAGAAACTAGCACCGGGATTGATATTACCGTTCATCTGATCGTCTATGACATTTACATAAACAACTTCGTATACATCGTTGCCTAGAGAATCTTGTGCTATGGCACTGGTTATTTCTCCAAAGTAAAAACGCTTACGTTTAAAATAGTTAACCAACGCCGGCATATAGTAGTCTAGATTAAGTTCTTGTAACCCATATTCCAAATACATCTTGACAGAATTTTGTACACCAAAGTTAGGATCTTCTGGACGATACAACAAGTCTGTACTGAATACATTATAATTTTGTACTAGATCTCTAAAATATTGACGACTGGATACTGCCATCAATGGTTTGAAATATATTCCTGTGTATAGTACAGGAGTATATTCGTTGATCTTTACATTAAATGTCTTGGTCACACTAGACAACAGATATACGTCATTGGCAGTTACATTGAATGAAAATTCTTTATCAAATGTAGTAGATCCTTGATCTAGACTAAATTTATTGAACCCAATAGAATTAACATCGATAGATGTAAGATTTCCATAAGGTACTGTGCCAACTAAAGTTCCGTCTCGCTGTAGCGTGATTCCCTGCGGTAACTTGCCACCTGTTTGTATATAGTTGATGCTTAAATTGCTGTTGTCAGTATGCTGTGCAACTACTTGTAATTCAGAGGGTTGACCTGGTACTAGAACTCCAACTGATCCTGTAGAAATAAATTCTATTTGAGTTTGTACTTGCCCCTGTAATGTCAATAGGAACATTTGATCTTTGTATACTATATCGCCTGTTGAATAGTCTTGTTTAGTTACACGAACGGTAAATTTATAAGTTTCGCTATAGCTAGGTTGATATGGTAGTACACCGTACAATTCAGCTGTCACAGGATTTAACTTCAATCCCGAAGGGTGAATTGCTTTACTACCTGTGTAGATATTTGTAGTATCTAAAATTTTAGTGCTAAGTTTGATAACACCAGGACCTGATGCAATTAATCCCGGATCTTCTTCGTAATCAACCCAACCGTTGTCAGTCCATACGACATAATGTACGCTATTGCTTATAGTATTTCTATACTGATATAGATCTCCTAGACCAGGGCCAAAAGTTAATTTTACATTAATAAGATCTGACAATAACGGTTCGCTTAGTGTAGCAGTACGTGTTACTGAATTGATGTTCAGTATCTTTGAATAGTTTTGTATACCTTGGCCAGTTACAGTCATTCCTACAGTAACGGCAAGTATATTAACAATAGATAATACAGTGGATCCTGCATCTCCGCTTGCGGTTGCAGTTATCTGTGGAGGTAAGTTATATGTAGTATTGTATCCTATAGTAGGAGTTTGTGCGTTGTTTGCTAGATTACCAATATACTTTGTATAAACTCCTAGCCCGAGAGCATAACCGCCAGCATAGGCTGTTACACTTGCTATAGTATAAATTTTATTGTCGGCACCATTTACATAACCATCTAATTTAAATTGCATACCTACAGTAGGTACAGCAGATACAGATTTGACATACAAATTAGATTGACCAAATAGGTTTGCTGTTGGTATACCTGCGGCATTGAACACAGAATCTGTGACCATTAGTATTTCAGGATTGTAAACACGAGACAACCAATCGTAGGTTACTGACCCTCCATAAGGATTAGGATCGTATGTTTCTAATTGGATTATTTGATAGTTGTTAGATCTAAATGTTCCTAAATTAGCAACCTTCGGTAATGCAACACCGTTGCTATCAATCCATTCAGGGGCAACAGTGAATCCAATGTCTGATTTGAATACAGAGCTATCACCGGATAATGCTGTGTTTTCTCCTATACCTTCATTGAGTAAAGGAGCTCTATAGAACAAACTGCCATTGTAGTCACTAATCAATGTTGAATTAATAGTAAATGTCTTATTAGTAAAGTTTATAGATTCAACATAGCTTGCTGGATTTTCTTGTACGACTAACGGAGCACCTGTAGAATCCTGCGGCCCAAATATAGCAGAACCAAGACTAGGCATCGTAGTACTAGTGTTGCTGGTTACTTGTAGAGTGTTAGAGCCTAGAGTTCCTATGACAGTAACACTCTTGTCATTCAACTCTACGTTATCTGCTCTAAGAGAGTTTGGATCTTCTACTCGTATTAAAAATTGTTGTTGACTGCTAGATACACCATCTGTGGCGACCACAGTAAATTCATAAATTTTAGCTATTGCTTCTGGTCGGCCTTGCTTTTCAGTTCTTAATATTACAACGTGATCGTAAGGAGCAGAGTCATAAAATTCTTCATCATACCCGCCGTCAATGTTAGCCAGGTAATCTAAACTAAGAACATCATCAACTACACCAGATATCAATCCCTGTTGATTTATTGTTAGTCCTGGCGGTAATTGACCTGCATTACTCTTAAGATAGTAACGCATTAAGTGACCATTTGGCAATTTAGGAGTCGTAGCATTTAGCTGGATGTATACGCGACTTAGATTCAATGCGTATAACTCTCCATTTGGTCCAACAGGTAGTAGGCCTGAATTAGTAACCCAGACTGGGTCTGTAGGTCCTGCAATATCCATACTAAATGTTCTATCAGCAACACCGTCGGAATTAGTTGCACGTACTACAAAATTGCTTGTTACAACTTGATTGGTGTAAAACGGAGTACCATAGATGATACCGTTGCCTGGGTAGACATGTAAACCGCTAGGGAGAGAACCGCTAATGATTGAGAATGTAGCGTCGGGCGAAACAGTTTGCAGTTGCAAAGTGATAGTAGATCCAGTTGCAACGAACTGAATTTCTTGTGTGAATGTACCCAGGAATCCTGCCTGGGTAGCCCAAACTGGTGCCGCCATATTATACTCGTCCTACAACAACTTCAATCACACCAACTTCGGTGCTATCGTAATCTTCTAAGGCCTTACCAATTACAGTTCCCATCTTAGGATCATTGTTTGCCATTGCAACTCCTGATATGTCGCTGGTTACCATTAAGTCACCTTTCTTGATAGTACCTACTACCTGTGTCGGAACACGACCTTGTAACGCTACATATTGTCCGTTTTCTAATTGACTGTTCATCATCAGACCTGGTTGAGTCGATATCACACCTGCTATTCTTCTATCATTTGCAATAGTACTTTGTGTGATTTCGTTATCTCCGCCAAATATGACAACAGTTCCTGGAGCATATTGCACATCTGGTAAGTATTTTTCTGCCAAGTCAGCATAGTTAGCTGTAGCCGCGTTACCTGAAATACTAATACTATAAGTTCCGCCATTATTGTATACTAGACTAGGTACAGCGGTAATGCCGCTCCAAGGTACTGAACTTGCAGATCCCGCAGATCCCGCAGATCCCGCAGAAGTGGCATAGTTAACTGATTGGCTACCGATATTGCTACTTGTAATAAATGATCCACCACCCGATGGAGCACTTGCAGTTGCCGCGTTACCTGAACAAGATGCTGAACTGCCCGAAATGTTTACGCTTAGGGTACCTGGTAAACTTACTGTTACACCACCAGTTGCCGCACTTACACTAACGTTTGTTGACCCTGCGATCGATGTAACACCTGCGTTACTTAATGTAACAGAGCTACCTAGTGCAACACTACCGCCGCCGCTCATACCTGTGCCGGCAGTAACAGTTACTGAATTGTTGTTTAACGCACTATTTGGTATACTGTTTAAATTTGCACCACTACCATTAAACGCACCATAGAATGTTGTAGCATACATACTTGCATAAACATCACTGCCACTACCGATGCTATATGTGTTACTTGCATCTGGGTAAATGTTATGTGTATACAACGTAGATTGTACATCCATATTGTTGGTGTTTACTGTAACGCCTCCGGAGAATGTTACAGCACCAGTAAAGTTACCACCTGCTGATAAACTTCCCACATTCAACCATGTACGAACAGTTGATGAGCTTAACGCTGTTACTGCCGCATCTGCATTACCTAATGCAACACTACCTAACAAGCCGCCTGTGGTAGATCCTGGAACCCATTGTAATGCATTGTATGGAACACCGTTGTTGATACTCGAAGCAGTGGCGTGAGTTACCCAACCATTTGTTAATGCAAACTGAGAACTATTAAATTGTGCTAGACCTAAGTTAGCCTGGATCTGTTGTTGTGTACCTGTAGGACTACTTGCACTAGCAGTGGCAACAGTCATTAACAACTTGCTTTGCTGTATTTGTGCAGAACCGTTTACATGATAGTCTGTGATTGGATTATTAGCACCACCTACAGTACCGCCAGTAAGTTTAACAGTCAAGCTGTTTCCGCTTCTTGTGAATGAAACATCACTACCACCACTACTAGCAATGCTTGTATTGGTTGGATTGGCTGTATTATTAGATACGTTAACTACGATCGTAGATGTATTGTATAATGGACCACCATTGGCCTGTATAACAGGTTGCTGTACAGTGGTCAACATCAACAAGTCTTGATTAGCTGGTGATGTTAAAGTAACGTCACGTAGTTGACTAATCTGACTAGTTGCATCAACATATTGTTTAGTTGCGGCTTGATGTATAGGATCAAATACTAGAGTCGAACCTGAATTTATAGTGCTGACCAATGGAGCACTTAATTGTATATAACCTGGTCCAAAAGAGCTGATAACTGTACCAGTGGCTACAGAAGTGCTATTCAATTGCATACCTAGATATAGTGTGCTGGTATTTAGATAAAGAATAGTTGCTGATGCATTGGCTGTTTGTGATAGAACCGAAGTAGCTGTTGTTGGATTACCAACTAATACCAACGGTCCAGTCATAACTCCTGCAAGTTGTCCACCATTATTTTGTTGTTCACTCATGCCTAACAAACTGATCTTAGTATCGGCATATGATTTGTTAACAGCATAACTTGGTTGTGTTGGAACAGGAAGATTATACAGAGTGTTTTGATTCATATTGATCGAACCACTCATCTGAGGTAAACCACCTCCTGCGTTAGAACCTGTTAATGGTAGGAATCCTGGGCCTAGTGTTGCGCCACTTCCGTTAAACAACGCACCACTAACTTGTGTACCTAATCTTCTATCTAGGTAACCGATAATAGCCTGTTGTGTTGGAACAGCTTGATTTGAGTTTTCAGCCATTGTAACATCGCTAGAAAACTCATTAACTAACACACCCTTCTTGAATTGTAAACCTGCAACACCAGTTAAACTGATTGGAGCATTAATGGTAACAGTACCTCGACCTTGATCAACGGCAAAATACTTACCAACACGGAAATTACCATCTTGGTCAGTTGTTACATAGTAAACACGACCTCTTGATTTCTCAATAACTTCGTGACTTTGTTGAGGAGCAATTAGTGGAGGTCCGTACAAGTCATTTGGAATCTTGGTTGTTGCATAACCACCTGTACCAACGTCAACCATATCGTGTGATGTAGCACGTAGTGTTGATATACGTACAGTAATGCTACCTGTGGTATTAGCACCCACACTAGCAAATGCTGTACGAGCATCGATCTCAGTTAATAGTCCTGTACCAGTACTGAAACTTTGTACTGTTAGCACACCCCATGGGGTAGTTGCAGTTGGTGGATCGTAATCTGTGATGTTATAGATCTTGCCTTCGTAGCCAAATCTATAGTAGTAACTGTTATTATTAATATCTTGCGATAATTGGAAACGTGAATAATTCTTAGCACCAACGTCAACAACTTTGAAATAGTTACTGCCTACTACACCTGCTAGGCTAACTGTAATACTAGCACTTGTACCACCTGCAGGAGTTTGTGCTGTTACAGCAGGAGCAGTATTATAACCAACACCTGGATCTGTAATAACTACACCCGCTACGTGACCGCTTGCGATAGTTGCATAACCTGTAGCAGTTACAGCAGTAAATGTTAATGTTGTTCCGCCTGTTAGATACTGTGATTGATTAAATGCAACATAGTTGCTTGTAGATGAATAGAAAGTTACATAAGTTCCTGACACAATGCCAGTACCACTTACGCTCATACCCGGATGGATTATAGCACCACCCACAGTACCACCAATTAAGAATGATGATACAGGGGAAGACGCCGTGCCTTGAGTTCCATTAACTGCCGCAGTTACGGTAAATGGACTTGGTGTTGCAAATGTTAATGTTGAAATAGAACCTGTATAGTTAGTACCAGAACTAGAAATAATTGGATTTACAATACCCTGTCTATAGATGTTGGCCTGTGTGTACGGGCTTAGATTTATGTAATCGTAATTTTGATCAGCTTCTGCTAGGGCAACGTCATTACCTAAGTCTGTATATTCTAAAACACGATACACATTGGTAGGATCTTCAAATAAAGTTAAAACAGTACTTGGACGAGTAATAGTTGCCGCATTGATACCGCTTACTCTAAATTGCGGGCCTGTACGCAATACCACAGAAGTTTGATCTGGAATCGCTGTTGTTAAGCCAGACACTCCACCGGCGGTATCGATATTCAGTGAGTAAACATACGAACCACCCGATGCTGTAGTAATAAATGTAGCACCCTTAACAGTATAAGTTTGGAAGTTACCATTTAGGTTAACATCCATGAAGCTTTCATCGTATGGTACAAAACTAATTGCACCTTGTAATTGTATGTAAACTAAAACTCCGCCTGCGATATTTGTATACGGCGGTTGGTTATAAATCGTAGCAATTTGTTGGAACTCGTCTGGCTCTGTAACAGCTAATGGAATTTCTGTTGGATCTGATCCTTCAGCGATCAATCCATAGGTACCATATGCACTAGAACCTGTAATAGTTCTTAACTGAGCGCCGTTTAGGGCATAGTATGAAGTCCAGCAATAGTATGAGAACATACTAACGTTTTCAATAAATCCGCCGTTGGTAGCAAAAATACCATAAGCATAATCGTTGATCTGTGTAAAGTCATTGGCCAACATACTTCTGTTACCAGCTGTAACAGTTTCTATTAATGCCGGTAATGTGCCAATGAAACCTTTCTTGATCACTGTAGAATAAACAATATTACTGTTACCGAATGTAATAGCAGGAATTGTTTGGTATCCACTACCTCCAGAAATAATTGATACTCCAGTAATGCCGCCAGTTCCGTTGACGCTGGTAATAGTAGCACGTGCCGCAACGCCACCGGATGGTGCCGCGATATTAATTGGAGTGCTGGTTGTATAACCTGAACCCGGATTGCTAACTGTTAATCCTACGATAGATCCGCTGATGATTGTTGCGTTAAATGTAGCTTGTCCTATAACATAGTTAATGGACATGGTGTTGGCATTATAACCGACATCAGTTGATCTTACATATCCAGTACCTGAAAAGGTAATAGTCATTGATTGTATAGTACCACTACCATCGGTAGTTACATATCCAGTTGCTGGCAGACCGCCTGCTGATGTAGGGTTACTGATAGTAACAGGGATATTGGCATTTGGAAGGAAGGTATTTAAAGTTCCGCTTAGTGAAACACTTTCTATTCCTCCTGCCTTGTTAGGATCTAGATTAAGTACTGCGGTACCATTGTTAACACCAGCTGATGGGTTCCAATTAGAAATATAATCAATCTGATACTGGATACCACTGTAAACAAAGAAACAAGGAGTTAATGGTTTACGTAATGAAAGTGCATAGCCTTGTACAGGAATAGAAACATAATCTCCATTGGCATTGGTACCAGCAGTAGACGATGTTGGATTTAACTGCATGTTACCAGTAAATCCGTCAACAAAGAATCCACCTGCAAAACGATGACGTCCTATGCTTTCTGAGAATGACGATGCTGTTTGTGTATATGGCGACTTGGCTTTAATCTGTCCATAAGGGTCAAGTACCTTCATGAATCCGCCATGTCCCTGACCTGCTAAGTAACGAATCATAGTAGCGTCATTCATTAAGAACACATCTAACTGATTATTAAACTTACCTGGATTGTATGCAGGGTTTGTACCCGCTAATATAGTATTGATAGTTGAACACAGGGCTATGACTGTAGAACTAGATCCTGTTTCAAGAGGTAGCGTAGAAAATACTTGCGTTACTGTTGATTGATATCTAGCAACAGTTCCGGTTGAATTAGTCATTACCTGAGAAGCTAATTGACCTATATATGTAATTGCAGATTCTAAATACTGAAGTTCATTTTGAGGTACACCGGTATCATTACCTGTAAAGTAAAATTCTGGCAGGTTAATAGTTCTGCTTACTCCACCTACATGTAAATCATAGGCTAGGCCTTCAACAAAATAAGTAACATCACGTTTCCATTTTGCTTGATCATAAACATATTGTGTCTCTCCACCGTTGGCATTTAGATATCGAATAGTTTCTTCTTGAATGAATTGTTTATTAGCTAATAAGATGTCACTTGCATTATTATAGCCACCGGGGTTGCTCAAACCACCACCTGGTTCCCATCCTAACAAGTTCATAGGTTTGGTTGGATCTTTTAGATAGTGGTATCCAAAGTTGATAGGCGCATATATTTGCCAAGATCCGGTGCTAATAGTCGTTGATGAATTTAGTGCTTGTACCCCGCTAGCATTTTCTGCTACATTAACGGTAAACACAGAACCATTAGCTGATGTAATAGTACCCTGTCCACCAGCTCCGACGAACACTTTATTAACCCAACTTGTTTGGGCAGTACCGGTGTTTAATGTAAAGTTAACAACACCTGTGTTTGCATTATTAGTAACACCATCTGGAGTTACTGCGGCCGCAGATGCATAGTTAGTCAACGTGTTAAGTTCGACAATGATCATTCCGTCAACTTGCGTATCACGTCTAAAATACAAATTAGCATAGGGGCTAGTTGTACGCAATGGACGTTGTGTATCAGGCCAGCGACCTGGACGTACCATACTACGGCGGAATTCATCGCCTACTATTGATATGTTATCTGATAATCTGATAGGCAAATCTTCATCATATTCGCCTGATTCAATACGAATCGAAACTTCGGTCTTGTTATATGCTTGACCGTATTTTAATTGTTCCCCTACTGCAAATCCACCATAGTTATTAGATGGATTAGTAAAGTCACCTGCATAAACGTGCCAATTTCCGCTAGGAATAGCTACGTTAGATTGTCCGAATGGTACTGTTACTTCAACTATAATATTGTCAAAAACATTGCCGTTAGCATCGTAATAAATGTCGCTACCGATAATAGTACCCTGACCACCGCCTACTGAATTGTCAAGAACAAAAGTATAATCTACCCAGAAGTCCGGAACAGACACTAGATTTTGATTCAATAGATTAACAGTTACAGTTCCTGTAGTGCCCAATGCCTTAACCGAAGTATTGAATCCCGATGCATAGTCAACTGGAACAACTTCATAGTATTCTGTACCGCCACCTTGATCGACCACGTTTACGATTTCTGCTGTCGCACCTGTGTCCCAACCTTTTAAATATATACCTGGATAGATACTAGAATTGATAAATGGATCAGTACCAGCCGAGCCGTCATAGTTGACTACAAGTTTAACACCATTAGGAACACTACTAGATGTTATCTGAATGATGTTTACAGGATTTGTAAAGTTATCTGTAGTGATAGTTTTAACATAAGGTCCTAAAACTATTTGACTAGTGTTTTGGAATGCTTCGGCGGCTTGTGCGGCCTTGTTAACAGATCTAAATGCCCATGCCCATGCACGGCCGCGTTTGTAAATTGGAATATCTGTTCTATTGTCATTACCGTTTAACGCTACGAAGAAGTTGCTTTGACTTGGGAATCCTGTAGAATCTACATAATTCTTTGTGGCCGCAGTTAGCGGACTATCTGTTTCGTTAGGATCTCGGAACAGTTGTAGTGCGCCTGTCATCTGACCAAATCCAGGATTTACTTGTCCTGTGTTCGAATCTATAGTACTGATACCCTGTAAACTTATCTTGGTATCGACATAATCTTTGCGTGTTAGATGTGTTTCTTTCCATGCCTGATAAGCCAGGTCGATGGTAGCAGTTGTTCCGCTAGAATTGAAAACACTGATAACCTTTCCAACGTTAGTGGATGTTTGAACAACAGATGGTTGTAATACAATATTATGTCTTAGAGTACTACCTTCTACTATTGTAGAAGTTGATTGATTTGGGGGGATGCCTGTATCATACGAATATAGTGCATCTCTGTTTAAGAAGTTCTGTTCGACCCACTCTTTGGTAACTAAATCTGTATCTCGCTGTGGATCTGCGAAATTTATAGCACGAGCTGTACCGTTACCATTTAGGTTAGCACCTGATTGAATTTCTGGAGCAGGGTCGCTTATTAGGGAAGTTATAGTACTGGCAACAGTAAGTGTAGCCGGACTAGTTGAATAATTTAGAGTAAGTTGAATACCGTCTGAACCAACTAGGGCCACTTGTGTGATAGTTAATCCACTAGTATCTGTAACAAGAAGCGACTGAGCTTGTAGTGTTGTTGGTGCGTCTTGTAAGCTGGTAAACAATAGTCCATTGCCGATACCTGCGACTGCGTATAACGTGTCAAAATTTGTGTTTACTTTGGTAAATGCGTCACGTATACTGTCTCCAGTACCGTCATTTGATTGGCTACCTACGTTAATAACCTGCTTGATAATATTGGTCATCTAAATCTTCCTCTAAGGCGTGTTTCCAATATTTACCAATTATTTTTATAATCCTAATGTAAATACAGTTATGTTCATAGAAACAATTAAGGTTTTAACAGCCTATATACGAGAAAGCAAATTAGGCAACTCTCATACGTATAAGAGGTTAAAAACTATTGCTGTTTTCAGATGTGATAACTGCAATGAAATATTCGAAAGACCTGCGGCTAAGATGGAGCCCAAGAGGTTAAGCAATGCCTACTTCCATTGTTGTGAAAAATGCGATCCAAAAAAATTTGCTCAAAAGAAAGGTGTTGATAAGAAAGTAATATGGAATAAGCCCGCTAGTCTGGGCGATGACATCAGCAAATTGTAAAACCAGAATTTCCATCTGTAATCTTATTGATAGTAAATAAAAGCTGTATATAAAGGAGATTCCCAAATGGAAATCATTATCGGTATTATTTTTGTGATTATTGTTGCGTTAGTATTCTTTAGCAGAAAACCAAAAGTTGCTGAAGTCGCTGAGCCAGTACCATACAAAGTTGAAACTGTAGAACCTACTCCAACACCAGTTGTTGAAGAAGCTTCTCAAGCGATGGTAGAGTCTATCGCTCCTGCTAAAAAGCCACGTGCCCCACGTAAGCCAAAAGCAGAAGCCGCAAAAAAAGCGCCATCTAAAACAGCGCCTGCTAAGAAGACTACTACTCGTAAACCAAAAGCTAAGTAAGTCTTGCGTTGATTATTGACCAGTCAATAATCTTCCATTGATTCTTTAGGTAGGCTTTTTTGTCTGCCTGATAATCAAGGGCCCATGAGTGTTCCCACCAGTCAATAAGGATTACAATGTCCTTCTTGATTTGGTGGTTTTTTATGGTCTTAATTTCTCCGTCTTTAGCTAGATAAACCCATCCGCTACCTTGGATAGCCATTGCGGCTTTTTCAAATGCTTCTTGGAACTTATCCCAGGATTTGTAATTCTCTTCGATTAACGAAAGCACAGCACCGTCTGGTTTGTTAGAACCGGTTGCAGATTGGAATTGTGGAAAGTAGATAGAATGAAGGTATGCACCTGCTTCATTGAAATCAGCATCACCTTCACCATTGTTGTAACGATCGCAGTAGGCTTTGTATAGCTTACCATAGTGATAATCCATGGTATCTTCACTAATGCTGGGATTTAGGTCTTTTAAATCGTAGGATAACTTAACACGCTCTAGTGTTTTGCCTACTCTGCCTTCGGTAATTTGTCTTATGAAACTGTACATGTATGATATTTATATAATGCGTGACTGGCTAAGTTTTTGCCTTTTGATTCGCACATAATATCAAATTGATCAAGGAATGTCAATGCCCAATCGTTGACAGCTCGATTCCAATAGAAGTTACTATGGGCACGTAATTTTTGCTTTTTGTAACCTTCTAAAAGTAGTTGGGCATAAATAGGTGCGGTAAACTGGTCATGCCCCACAAGGATATCTTCACGAGATACTGAATAATGACAAGTAGGGCGCACCCCGCGCCAGCTATCCACAACACGCTTAACGCGATCATCACTCGGAGAGATATATTCCCCTTCGCGAATCCAATGATGGTGTATATCGAGCACAATAGGAACGATATCGCTAATAGTAAGGCAGTCATCTAACCCCCATGAGTTTTCTTCATTTTCGATAGTAATACAGTTACGAGCCTCTGGGCTCAATTTTGTTAAGGCACGTCTAATACCTTCCGGACCTTGCCTTCCGCTGATGTGAACATTGATCTTGAAGTCTTGGAACTTTTGTCCGTATCCCATCCAGCGGGCGAGGTCTGTGTGGTATTCGAACTCTTGAATTGAACGTTCGACAATGCCTGGATTATCACTTGCCAAGACAGTAAACTGCCCTGGATGCATAGATAACCGAACATTGCGATCCCTAGCAAGATCGCCCACTCTCTTAAGGTGGGTTTCGCAGTATGAAATAACACTAGGTTGACGCCAATAGTAAGCAAAGTCAGCGTGAGTATAAACAGGCAGAATGTCACTACTAATCCGAACCATCCTAAGGCTAGGCTCAAGTTCACTGACACGTTCTACTAACCTGTAAACTGCTTCGATATTGCCTACCATTAGGTCCCATAATCTTTGTTCCGCTACGTCCTTTGATTGATTATTTAACCAACGAACTGTAGTTGTACCAGTGTTATATTTTCGTGCAGTATCGGTTTGTTTGATGCCGTTTATTTGGCTGGGTCCGTCAATCCACTTGCAGGCGAATCCGATTCTTTTGAGCATGTGTCATCTTTCTTTTTGATAGTCCAAGTGCCATCGTTGTTATCGATCCATTCGATAACATCGCCCTCTTTCCAGCCAAGCTCGTCACAGGCTTCTTTAATATCTATAACGAACTCGCCGTTTTCATCTTCTACAATAGTTTTAATCCAATGATATCTACTAGCCACAATGGGCCTCCTTTTTTACCATATACTACATTATACAATACAGCCAGGTAAAGGTCAATCATTTTGGTAAAATCTATCCTTCGTACGTAGCCGAATTAGCACCATGTTCAAATACTTCAACTGATTTGATCCTAACGGTTGGATTAATTGGATAACGCATATTACCAGACACTAATAGTTCAGCCATCTTGTCGTATGCAAGTTTGGCAAACATTTCACAGCCTACACCGGGTACAATACGTAAATCACATAAAGCACCACGTTGATATGGTTCTAGTTTATCGAAACCTTGGTCGCCACTACCTGAACTTGGGATATTTCCCATATTAGCCATTTGTTGGAAGAACTTCAAATGTGGGTCATCTTCTGCAATAACTAGTGTGTGATCAAACATATAGTCGGCCCACGCTTTGAATTCTTTAAGTCCACCAAAGTCCATACACCAGTTCTTTTCGTCTAGTGTATCGCATTCAAAGATTAGTTTGATACCAATTGAGTATCCATGTAATGTTGAGCAGTGGCTGTGCGTGGCACGCCATTGTCTAAAACAGCAAGACAGACCTCTGTCGTTGCCGTAAGTTTTTGTTGAGTAGAATTTTGCCATCTCTAGTCTCCTTTTAAAAAGTAGCAAGTTTGATGACATGCAGAATATTTAAAGTCGGATGAATGCCATGTAAGACGACTAACTGTGTGTTATAGATATTATAACATGGTTATTTATTAGGTGTCAAGTACTCTTTGACATTTTTCTTAATGTCCTTGATATCCAAAACCAAATCGTGTAGGATTTCGGTTTCTTCTAATCTATGATGTAACATTATTCTAACGACTCGCATGGTCCAGTACCACCATACAACAGATATGGTTAAACCTAGACTTATCAAAATCCAGAAGTACCATTGATCTTTAGTTATTTTTGTCCAATCGAATATGATGTATGAAATGATGATCAAGACGAACATGCTCAATACTAGCCAATATTTTCTTTGCTTGTTGATTGCCTGAAGTTCTGTTAAGTGGTGTGATAGTGTTTTATCCATGATGTTGCTCCCATAAGTAAACATATTTACTTTGGGTATCGAGGGAATTTAACTAGTAGATTAAGCAGAAGCGATCAATCCGAATGGATACCATGTACCTGGATTGCCTGTTGCAGTACAGATCCAACCTACATAACCATTTGGTTTTGGTTCGGTGTTATAGATTATATCGCCGATGGTATATGCACCGCTAGTTGGAGGAGCATCTCCTGTAGCCATTAGTTTGTTAGCAAAACGAATGTTGCCACTTACTTCTAATTGTTCGCGAGGATTGTTGACATTGATACCTACGTTACCAAATGCTGTAATCTTAGTGTTACTATTATTTGGCTGACCTAATGTTATATCACCGTTGCCTTCTACAGATATACGAGCTAGCTCGTCTGTGATGATATCAAATGATCGTGCATGGTGTGTACCAATGCGACCCCTTGCATTAATGTCTACACCAACTAGAACTTCAACGTCATTCATAGCATCATAGACACTTAGCATACCATGTGGTTCTGCTATATTGATACCTAGCTTATTATTAGCCGCATCAAAATGGACCACGTTGTTAAAATTAACAGGTCCATGTACAGTTAGGCTTTCTAAAATTCCCACTGATGTTAGACTACTGTTTAGAACGCTACCGCCCAATCCAGTAGAGTTTATTACGCTAGCGCCATTGATAAAGTATGATTTACCTTCTGCTAGATCGATGCTTTCTGTAGACCAAAATCCTGGATTTTGATTGTAGATAAACTGAGCATTTATATCTGCTTGAGGCCAAAGCAACCCTGTTCCTACATTTGTACCAGTTGGATTATCATTAGTAAACTCAATAAATTGGCTATCGTATTGCTGATTTGCAACCAATTGATTAGTGTTTATTTTGCCTACGTTTAGTACACCGTAGATAGTTACATCGTTACGAGTAACGAGTGTGTTGTTTTCGACCTGAAGAACTGTAGTTAAATCTGTCATTATTGCGCCCCATAGTAGCTGTATTCCTACTATTTAGCGCAATAACAAGAGTTTTTATTCTGTTGGACGTTGGTCTACGATCACATCGATTAGACCGTAATCCAGTGCTTCTTGGGCACTCATAAAGGTATCTCGATCCATATCACGTTCAAAATCTTCATAAGTTTTGCCTGCGGTATTGTGCTTAACATACAATTCTGTAAGGATCTGTTTCATTTTAGTGATCTCTTTGTACTGAATCTCGATATCACTTTGCATACCTCTAGCACCGCCCGATGGCTGATGAATCATGTGACGTGCATAGGGTAGCATATAACGTTTGCCCGCAGTACCCGCTTGTGCTAGGAAACTGCCCATTGAACAGGCCTGACCCATGACATAGGTACGTACATCTGGCTTGATAAACTGCATTGTGTCATAGATACTCATACCACTGGTAATAACACCACCTGGGCTGTTAATATAGAAATTAATGTCTTTATCTGCATCTTCTGACTCTAAAAACAATAGCTGAGCCACGATTAAATTGGCACTAATATCATCTACAGGTCCATTTAAGAACACAATGCGATCACGCAACAGCCTACTATAAATGTCATAGGCACGTTCACCATTGCTGGATTTTTCTACTACAATTGGTACTAGACTCATTCTGTTTCCTTTGCTATTTCTTTATATCCAGCCCAACTTGGGTGGATTCCATCTGGTTGTAAACGATTGATAGGCAATACAACATCACCGTATTCTGCGGCTACCTTCTTAACGATTTCTTGGATATCGGGTTTGATAGCGGGCTGTATCCAATATACACGATCAGCTTTGGTAAGCTGTCTAATAGTACGCAATTCTTCTTCAGTTTTTACATACTTGTGATCGTTACTGCCTAAACTTATAATAACTGTCTTAGCTATGTAGGGGCTTTTACTTTCATTTTTATCTAGCCACTGCTTGCTATTGATGCCGCCTTTGGCGATTATAGCACATTCCTTTTTAAACATTTGGGTCCCTACAGCGATACTATCACCTATTATCAAACAGTCTAGCATTGTTCCTTTTCCTTCCATTCTTTAGCACGTTGTTTTGCACCTTCTGGATCGCGATTACATTCATCAATGAACGCTTTTAACATCTTGTTCATCCAATCGTTAAATGTCATGTTCTCAGCATGGGCACATTTGAACGCAAACATTAGCAAATCGTCTGGCAAGTCTAGCGGAACGCTTACATCTGTACTGTATTCTCGACCTTCTTTGATTGCTAAACATTTTTGGATAAAGTCGTCATCAACTTCCAAATCTACATACTCAACATTGTCCCATGCTTCGTTTAGATTGATGTTACGAGATAAGGCTTCCTTACGATGCTTTTCACGCTTGTTTTCAACAATCATACGATAGGCTCGACTATTGGTATAGTCGCATACTTCTACTTCGTAGACCTTTTGAGTCTTAGTGCTGAACACGATATTAAAACTCCATCCGCCTTTATCGTGAAGTCCGTTCCAACTAGATAGTTGGTAAGCATTTGGTCCGTAACAAGTCCAACCATAATCAGCACCTTCGGTGATTTTATAGTCTACTAATTCCATCCATTCTTTCATTGAGATCATACTAATTCCTTAAGGACAAATTTTAATAATATCTTCTGCACTACGACCAGCTTTGGCTAACTCTAATCTACAACTATCACGCTGATGTGATGATAAACCTGCACCAACAAACATCAGTACAATAACAGCAAAGAGTCCGATACCAAACCATTTTTCAAATTGTGTGATCATTCTTCGTATCCTTGTTTGAGATAGTCTTCTTCACTGTCGTCGAAGTCAATGCCGCCATGTTCTTTACAAGCAGTTTTAATCCAACTACCGCGTGTACGTGTGCCGGGCTTACCACATTCTTCGCAAGTTACGCCTGACATTGATTCTGCCATGCTAACAAGCCCAGCAATATATTCGTCACCGCCTGTGTAGTAGAAGCGTAGGGTGCCAAACTTTTCTTTAACTTGATCCAGAGTTACTTGCGGAACTTCTGCGGGAATTTCACGCAGGGGATCTTTGATAAGTTCTTGCTTACGTTTTTCTACGTAATCTCGATTCAGCATGTCTTTCATATCCTCGTCGAATAATGTAGAGTCACCGGCTTTGAGTTGTTCGGCCATCTTATTAAATTTGATAGCGACTTCACGCTGTCTAATCTTCCAATCAATGTGATGCTGAATATTACCCATAAGTTGATTAAGGATCTGGAACCAACCATCACCACATTCAAATCCCCAACACATACAAGTTTCAGTCATGTGTAGGTTACGATTAACCATCATCTTTGGATATACCTTACATAGGTATTCGTCGTGTTCTTTCTTCATATAATTTTTCCTAATCCTAAATAGATTAATGCTTCTAATTCTAGTTGATAGTCTTGTCCAAGTCTACGTTTCTGGTAAATGGATTCTAACACTTCCTTGCCATCTCCATAGTCTAACACACCCGAACCGCGTGACTCTAATTCTTCAATTAGGTCGTCTGTGTCAAATTCTGACAAGTCAACGTCTACTTCGACTTCTGTGTAAATTGTTTTATACATTATTTGATTTCATCCGATGTTTCTGCAAAATGGCTAATAATTAAATCCAATGCATCAATAGTGCGTATGTTAAGTGCTACATCACTAGGGTGTAGCCAATAGCCGTCTGGGTTAGATTCTGTCTTTGGATTCTTCTTCCAATTCTTTAATTCTTTTTTAAGATACGCACGATAGTCTTTTAGGTTGAGACTAGTAATACGATCCGCAGTTTCGCCATCAATCCATTGATAAGGTTTATGTTTTGCCTTGCTCATTCTGCTTATCCTCTCTGGCATCCTGTGCCTTGAACATTGTTTCAAAATCTCTAATACGTGACAATAGTTTTTGACCAGCAATGGCATGATGCCATGCTTCTAAACTTAATTCTTCTAAAATTTTATTACGAATTTTACGATCCATCTGTTAACCCCATAAAAATCATTTCACGTTCTGTTACATTTGCAATAGGCTTTAACCAACCTCTGGAATAACACAAGGCAATAATATTTTGATATGTCGGTGGGCACTTGGCATCAATCTCAAATCCTGCCCTATTAGCAACAGTAAACACATCTTGTATTTGGAAATGTTTATCTCC
>Ga0208867_1000023_pt1 | contig 56383 bp, 69 predicted proteins | sample CryBogCBE05Oct08_FD_185505 | JGI IMG/M metagenome (GOLD analysis project Ga0208867, IMG submission 185505) | Freshwater microbial communities from Crystal Bog, Wisconsin, USA - CBE05Oct08 (SPAdes) (version 2) | ecosystem: Environmental > Aquatic > Freshwater > Lake | place: Crystal Bog... | reverse complement strand
GTCTATTTCCATGGATGTTTTGAAGACGTCCTTTTCCAAGTCTGATAGAATATCCAAATGTTGAACAGAACCATCATTAGCAATAATACTAGACCAAATGTCATTATAATCATTTTCGTCTTTTGCCTTCTCTTTGATAATTTTATCTAACCATTTGTTCTTGTTTAAATATGCTCCCGATAATGTATCCTGACGATATGCGTTAGCACGATAAGGTTCGATGCTAGGAGAAGTATTTCCCATAATGATAGACGAAGAAGCATTTGGAGCAATAGCCATAGTATGACTGAAACGTTTACCAGTGCCAACAGCATCAGGGGCTTCACCTCTTTCTTTACCCAATTCCAGATTTGCATGGTCTAAACCTTTCTTAATGTGTTTAAAGATTTGGTTATTAGTTACTTTTGCAATTACGCCTTCGAAAGGGATTCCCAACTTCTGTAGATAAGCATGAAAGCCGAGAGCACCCACACCAATGCTACGCTCTTGGCTAGCAGAGAATTTGGCTCGTGCAATAGTATCAGGAGCATTGTCAATAAAGTATTGCAATACGTTATCCAACATCTCCGCAACGTCCCGTAAAAACAACTTATTATTCTTCCACTCATCGTATGTCTCCAAGTTCAAGGACGATAAACAACATACTGCTGTTCTTTGTTCATTAGTTGGTAGAATGATTTCAGAACACAAATTGGATTGGTGTACTTTCAAACCTTTGTCTTTCAACCACTTTGGTAACTTTCTATTGCTAGTATCAATGAAGTGAATATAAGGTTCACCTGTGTGCATACGTAGTTCTAAGATTTGTTGCCATAAGTTTTTGGCCGACACAACATCCCTCACTTCTCCTGTATGTGGGTCTTTTAATTGCCAATCATCATTAGCATTTGGATCCAACATACATCTCTCAATAATCTCCATAAACGAATCGGGAATATTGATACCATGGTGTAGATTCAAACAACGCACATTGGGGTCACCAGTTGGTTTTCTTAACTCAATAAAGCTAGTAATATCAGGATGAGAAATATCCAAATAGGCAGCATAAGAACCACGGCGAGTACGGCCTTGACGATAAGCAAGAGAACTTGCATCATACATTTTAAGATGAGGCATAACCCCAGTAGACTTATCATCAGCAGAACGAATCCCAAAACCAATGCCGACACCGCCTCCCAACATACTGAGCCAATTTGTTTCAGATAAGTTTTCAACTAAGCCCTCCGCAGTATCTTCAATATAGTTAAGGAAACATGATATAGGCATACCACGCTTACTCCGACCGAAAGATAAAATAGGAGTAGAATAAGAGAGCCAATGTTTACTGCTGTAATCATACAGACGCTGAGCGTGTTCCTTATTACTTCCAAATGTCTTTGATACATATGCAAACCTATGTTGTGGTGACTCCTCGTCCTCTCTCATGTAACTTTCTTTTAATCTCTTAACTCCTAATTCATCAAACAGTTTATCTCTCTCTAAATCTATCTTAATACCTAGATACTCTGCCATACTCATCCTTCTTATTATTATGCGAATTGTTCTAAATCAGGTGGAGTCCAGCCTTCTGGTTTCAACACCTTACCATCTTCTCTTTTAATTACCTTTCCTGTTTCAGGATTAATCTTTGCTAAATTAGAACGTGCAACTTCTTTCCATGCACCTTCTACATCAAAACCTTTCATGTAACAGTAACCAAGAATCACCCAAATCATATCCATACAAGCATCAAGGTCTTCTACCTTAGTCTGTGCATCCATGAACTCATTATATTCTTCTTCAATCAAATCAATATAAAGTGCTTCATTATCCCAATTCTTTTCTTGGTCACAAGCCTCAATAAATTTCACCACATCATTATACATTCACAAACTCCTTAATCATTGGAAATATCGGTTCAATTGCATCAGCACAAGCGATAGCAACTTCTCTATGCTCTTTCTGTGTTGCTTTATCGCTTCGGATCTGTATGTAGTGTAACCAGGAACGAAGTGTTCCGTGCATATACATTCTACTCTTTGTTATGCCTTCTGGCAATACAGCCCTCGCCTGTTCTTTTGCTATTCCTTTATCTAATGCAAACTGGTAAGCATCTTTACACTTCTCAATCACATCTTTCTGGTAATTTTCCCACCAAGTTTGTAATGCCAAGTTATCCGTTTCAATACTATTCTGCCTATTCTTGGCATCCTGTAATCTTGCTTCTCTCACTTCAAAACCTAACTGGGACGCATCAGCATACCGTTGACTAAACTCTTGAAAAGAGAAAGACCGGTGCCTCAAGATTTGTCTTGCTATATCCCTTGTTGTGTTAATTTCTAAACAGACACTAGCCATCTCTAATGGTGACCAATGCTGATTATTGATAAGATATCTAACTAGCTTTTCAGATGTTGCATCATTATTTTGATTTGCTGGATTTGATACCCTGGCTGCATATGCTATCTGCTCAAGCAGATTTTTGCCATCAGCTCCTTGTGTGTATGATATTAATTTCACTTCCATTATATAGTCCTTTTTAACTCTTTTTCCAGTTGGTAAATTCTAATTTCGCTCTCAAATTTTGATATGTATGGTTAGTTATGATATCTTCAATTTCGTCCAATGAAAAACCATCTAAAACCATGTCATTTATATCTTTACATTCCATCATTTCAGGCCAAATTACCACTTTGTAATGATCCTCAATTGCCTTTTCCATTTGTTTGACGATTTCTTTATTCCGTGGTTCATTATCATAGATTAATACCACGTTTTCTTTTGGTAATACTTTGGTGATAGATGTTAGATTAGAATCGGCAGTAGCCACAGCGTTCTTAATGAATAGAGAGTCAATAGGACCTTCCGTCACATAGATTGGTTGTTCCGTGTCGATCCTATCAAGACCAAATACTTTATAGCCATCCACATCCAGTTTCATGGTGATGTATCTAAGTTTAGATTCACCAAGAGCACGACCTTGAAACGCAATTAGATTTTTGTCTCTATCATAGAATGGTATTACTAATCTTTTATCGCCTTCAATTAATTTTTGTTGGCCAAGTTGACTAAAACCCAGACTATCTACGAAGGCTTTGAAATCTTCTGCATAGTATAGTGAATCAAAAGCTCCGTCTGGGATTTTTCTATTTGTAATATAATCTCTTGCAAAATGTCCTTCTGGTAAGGAAGCAATGGAAGGGATTCCGAGTGATTTCTTAAATATCGGTTTCTCCGTTTTAAATCCCGAGAAGTCTGGTTTGGTGTTGCTGATGTTTCTGGATTCGTCATGTTTGTATCTCTCCAACGCATATTCTTTCAGCAGACCTGGGTCTACTTTCTCTAAGAAATTATAGAATGATGTGGATGCGCCACAGTTATGACACATGAAGAAGTAGTTATTCTTCTTTTCGTAGATATAACCACGGGCTTTGACTTTGTTTTTTTGTGAATCGCCACAAAGAGGACACCTGAAGTTATACAGGTTGTCTTTCTTTTGTGAGAATTTGTGGAGCTTAGGAGATGCCCTAAGCAAAAAGGCTCTATCAATAAAAACGCTCATAATATAAAATAGTAATTTAACGAAGTATTCTTACTATTGTATCAAAATTTAGATGTGAAAGCAACCATGAAAGTACCAGAACCCCTCCGGTAATAAACCATTTCCATTGCAGAATGGCATCCAGTTGTTTCTTTTCATTAGTTTGGTGATTTTGTATTACGCCACGCAGGTTTTTTATTTCATCCATAATCCGAATTTCGGATGCCTGCATTTTGTCCAAAACGGTATCTATTCGTCCGTGGATTTCTTTGATGTCAGCATCGGTTTCTTTTCGTCTTTCTTCCATATCTTCGTAGACTTTCGCAATGTGACGGTCGTGTACTTCCACTAATTTTTCTATAACTGTATCCATTTTTCCGCAAAGAGAAGTTAAGGTGGCGACCTGCGATTTGAGGACTCCAACATCCACTTTTATATCGTCTTCAGAACTCATTTCTTAACAGGCCTTCTTCTCTCTTTAGCAAAAATCGTGACAGTTATTTTTTGACAGCTTACTTCTTCTCTGGCAATTTCTCGCCATCAAGTTTCTTATGAATCTTTACTTGTTTACAAACTTGTTTATCTTTGCCTGTTTTAGCATCTTTAGTTTGTTCGCATACCTTTTTAATTTCTGGTTCAGCATAAACTAAACTGATAGAAACAAAAGACAATGCTATAGCTAGAATAATTTTTTTCATGTTGATTCCTTAAATTTCAGGTTGTGGTGCTGGTGGAGGTGCTAACTTACCACCGTAACCAACTACCGGGTCGGCTGCTGGTGTTGGAGTTGGTACACTAACTGGTGTTGGTCTTGCAACTGGCGCAGGTACATAAGATGTTGTTGGCACATAAGGTGTGCTGGGTGTAACTGGCGCTGGTGAGACTGGTGTTGGTTTAGTAGCTGCATTAAGTGCTTGTGCCTTTAAGTCTTTGTCGTTACCCGCTAACATAATACCAGATAATGTACCTGTTAAGAATGTAGCGATTGGGATAATCATCTCAAAGAACTTTTGGTCGATAGGACTAATAGCATTTAATGGCTGAGTAATAAAGATAATTGAATACAACACAACAAAGACAATACCTGTCAATGTCAATGCTAAGCAAATACCAATAAAGAATTTAAGACGAGCCATAAGCTGGTCTTCTGTATACATGAATGGTTGATTATTTTCCACAGCTTGCTCCACTTGGTTTACATGATGGGGTGTTTGGTTGTGTCGGTTGATCCGCAGGTGGTGGAGGACCCAATCTAGGGTCTCTTTGGCCTTTGAAAATTTGTTCTGGACAAGTCCTCGTAACGTCACAAATAGGTGGTTTACAATCATCTGAATCCCAATTCTTAGGGTCTTGGCATGGGTATCTGAACTGGTCATGGCCACAAAATGCCAAGGTTAATGGTAAAATGAGCAAGAGACTTGCCCACGCAAATAGTTTATGGTCGTGCATATTATGCTCCTAGAATTTGTTTGATATGATTGAACTTGTCAGTTCTATCTTCTAGGCCAATATCACCACCATTAATAATTTTAGTCATCTTAACAATATCACCTGCATCAGCAACAGCGTTGAGGTTATTTGTTTCCCAAAACCAACAAGCAGACTGTAATGCACCTTCAAACGTTTGCATATATTCTGATGCTTCTTCTGGAGTAATTTCAATACTAGCGGCAAACCAAAAGTAGTTGTCTTTACCAGTAATTTGAATGGCACCACGACCACAGTATCTGTAACCATCACCAGATGCTTCATCACCGTTACCCATACGATTAGCATAGATTTTATTAGCGATAGCTTCCTGTTTATTTGGCTTCGCACAGTACTCTTGTGCCAACTCAATCGTTGGGAAATACTTGTGAAATATTTTAATTAGAGATTCCGGTTTATAATTCAGATTCTCTTTAAGTGCTGTGAAACCATTGGATTCATGTACACATTGTGCCAAGAATCCTGCAATTCTGGCTGGTGTATTGATATCGTAATCTGGTAATAGTAATGCCAAATCTTTATACCAATGATCCAAATATGGATTCTTTGGTATGATTTGTCTTAGTTGGTCTTTTGTAAGTTCCATGTTATCCTCATGCTAGTGCTTGCGCTAATTGTATTGCTCCCATCAATATAGCATGATATTCATCGTTTTCAACCAATTGGTCGGAATTGGCATCTATTCTTGCAACAATATTCATATCGTTGATTAATTCTTTGTACTCATCGGCAGTCAATTGACCTTCATTATATAACTGTTGGTACCCTTGTGCCTGAATCGCTAAATCTTGTATTGCTGTCATCTTGGTTCACCTCCAATTGCTTTTTGTATTTTTTCTGCCGACTTGGATATACTATTTAGTTTTAAACCACAGTAAGTTGGGTTAATAGTATCTTTCTGGTGTAACTCATCTACCAATGTGAACAAGTCATTATTCATCTTTACTGTTACATCATTGTATGGTAGAAATTGGCTATAATTCTTTAGTTCCAATGCGTCCTGGTATAGTACCTGTACACCTTCTTTGGTACAGTTCTTTAGTTCCGCATTGGTACGTACTTTATTGACTAGGCCATACTCATTATTGTCGTAATGTGCAACAAATAGAATGGAACAACCAGACAACAATACAACCAAACTCAGTATTAGTTTTTTCATGGATTCACCCTTTTTTGTTCTTTCAACCACATCTGTATACCAGTCATTTTGTCTGCAAGTTCGTGGTAGAGTTCGTAGTTGTCGGCAACTGTTCTTTCGACTTCAGAGAGTGCAATTCCGGAACTGGTTCCAGCCACTCCTTCGGGTAATCGGGAAACGGCACCTTTAGCGGCGTTGTCGTGGAGCAAGACAAAAGACTGAGGCACATCACACATATGGTCATCAGCGGTAGTAATTTGTTTAACGATTTCATCATGGACTATCCTATCTTGAATTACTTTATCATGTATAACTTTAACAACTTCCTGTGTAACAACTTTTTGTTCTGATACAACTCTTTCAACTTCGGCTTTGGCACTTATTAAAACATCTTGCCTACCTTCTACATAAAAACCAGCCGCAAAGATAACAATTGCCAATAATCTAATTGGCAATCTGTATAGGAAGGGAATTAATTTGTTGAGTAATACTTCTAATAGAAAGAGCACTACTCCCACTCCGACTATTGCCCATGGTACCCATGTCGGTAATAGACCTAGTAAATAATTAATTGAAAACAATGACGAAAACATAATGTTATGCCTTTGGTGGTTTTCTCTTAACCATGCCTAATAAAATTGGGCTTTTCTTTTTACGTTTATTGTTGTAAACACCAGGTTCACTTTGATTGCTCTTAGGACCTTGTGCACCGATACCTGCAACACCACCTGTTACTGCTGTTGGTCCTGCCGAACCCACGGCACCAGCACCACCATCTTCAGTAATTTCTTCAACTTCTTCTGGTACACAGTTTGGTACTGTTCTACCATTCTTCTCTTTGGTGCCAACAGCAGTATAACCAGACCAACAAGCCTTCTTAAGGCCACCAGTTGGTTTCTTAACTTCGTTGATAAAACTTTTAAATGATATCATTAGCAATTCCACTTTCTCAAAGCTAATGCTTTGCGTGTTGGTTTACCATTTGGTTTCTTCATAGGACCTTTTACACCACCCATACGAGCACAGAAAGATTTTCTACGATTTGCAGCTTTAGAACCTGGTTTTAGTTTTGATGGCTTTGTTGTTACTGCCATACTTAATTTAGAACCTGGATGTTCTCTACGATATGAAGCAATACCTTTACGGTTCAAACCACCTTTAGGGTCTTTACCTGCACTTCTTTGCCATGCAGCTGATTCAAATAGTTCTTCGTCTGATACATCATCAAGGTCTTCCCAAATAACTTCAGGATCAAGCTTGTTAACTTCTGCAATTTCCATAACAAGTTCCTCAATGATATCAAACATAACATCAGGATTATGTTCTTCTTTGAGTTCACTGCGCATATAATTGGCAACAGTCATAATGTAATCTTCTGCCAATGTAATTTTAGATTCAACCCATTCAGGCAAATCTGTTTTCTCACCAATCAAGTCCATCATTTCTTGTGCATTGTGCATGATGGTCTTTAATTGATTAACTGCCATATATGGATCAGAATATTCCGGATCTTTAGCTTCCGTAACTTCTTCTTTTGCACAGCTACCAGGTGAATATGGTTCTTTACCGGGTACTGGTTTATATCCAGTCCAGCATCTACCTTTTTCTCTAATTTGTTTAAATGTTTTCATATATTGTTTAGTATCTCTGCGACATCCATATCTATTTGTATTTCTGATGACCTGATATTCTTTCCGTTAATACCATATATCATCTCCGGCATCAAATTCAAATAACTTAAGAAAGTCTTAAGTATATCATAATCACGTTCATCTGTTTTATAGAATAATATTCTTGCCATATGTTCTGGTCCAAAAACATTATTCAATAAAATGATATGATTTAAAATCAGTCTTTCTTTCAATGACTTAGTAACTTTGTATCTACGAAATAATCTTTTAAGATACTTAGTACGCTTTATGTCACCTTCAAACTCCGATTGGATACAATGAGGTGACGTATAGCACTTAGCCGCATACATCATAAAGTTATCTTCATTCAAATCATCAAACATATTAAGAAATGGGGCCGAAGCCCCATGTATTATACTCCAGCGAAGTAAGTTAGAGAGTTACTTGTATTACCAGAGATTGTGTTAGAAGCTACTGGACTTGACAAAGCAACTAAAGTCTCAGTCTGAACACGACCAGCACGACCGCCAGTAAATGTTGTAACTTTATTCCAGCCTACATGAGACATACCAGAATTCAAGTTATAACTAGATGAGTTTGCAGTACCAGCAAACACAGCATTAGCTAAACGTGTTGGTGTTAACAATACTGTATCAGCATTATAGTGTGATAGATTTTCACCAGTCTGATATACGATTGCGGTATCAAATTCAGCAGTAAATGCAGTAGTTACACCACCAAACAAGTTGGTAGACAAAGTAATTGTGTTACCGCTTGTAGATAGAACTTGAGTATTTGATGCGAAGAAACCAGGAACACCGTTACCTGCTTGACCACCGTTACTTGCGGAAGTGCCTTGAGCCCAAAAGTAAACGTATTGACCAGCAACAACACCAATGTTTGCCACGTTATTTTGGCCACCATCATTGTAACTAACTTTAATTATGTTGTTACCTGCAGTATTACCAGCAAAAACTGGTAATTGTACAGTTTCCATTGTTTCACGTTCATAGTTGAACTTTGGTTTATCTTTGTGATTGTCAGTATTTGACCATGTTGACATTTTGTTTATCTCCTATTGATAAGGTGTTTATATGTTATTTATTGTTTCTGTCACCGTTAGGATCTGATTGTCCCGGACGTGGATTATTCAAATCTGGATCAATTTGTACTGTATCACGCTTTTGTCCAGTTAGTGTAGTTCCGCCAGTTAAAATGGCAGCTGCTTTGGTCTTTATGCCGTCAATATTTTTGGCTTGTTTACCTTTCTCAGCTGTTTGTAAAACTGGTTTTTTACCAAAAGTTGGATTCTGACCATACTTGTCATCTTTTTCAGAATCGTATGTGTCTTCAGCCACTTTTTTCTTATAAATGGCCTTGATTTTCTTAGCCATACTCTCTTTTTGTTGTTCTCTGTCTGGTTGTGAATCTGGTAGAGAGATTGGTACCCCTACTCCTTTGATTGCAGCCATAGCATCACCAACATCTTCAGGAATTGGTACTTGTAGATGTGGTTGATCCTTATGGTCATCATTCCACTTCTTCATCAATTCTTTTTGCTTGTCAGCAATACCTTGATAAACTTTATGACGTTTATTGGCATAATCCGACATCTTCTCAGAAGCAGATAACTTAGGTTTCTTAGCATCTGATAATACTGAACCGTTTACTGCCCAGCCTTCAGTCACATCCGATTCGGTTTCAATCTTATGTTCTCTCTTGCCAGCCATTGCCAAACCCTTTTTACGGCGGTCCAACATACGATTTACAATACCACTATACTCACCTTTGGTGTGTTTCTTTAGTTCTTTAGTCTGTGCCTGAGCCTTTTGTTTGTAATCACCTAAAGAGATTTCATCTAATTGGTCACCATCTAATTCCACAGAATCACCCATGTAACGACCTTGACCATAACCTCTTGATGTACCAAAATCAAATTCTTTTCTTCCTGGTGGACTGTATGGTTTTGGTTCACCATGTTTTGCGATATGTGCTGCCATTTTAGCATCACGTTCTTTTTTCTGCTGGTCGATAGAAGGTCTCATTCTTGCAGTAGGACTTATTTTTTTAGCCATACCTAAGATTGCATCTGCATCAATCTCATCTAAGTTTTCAACAGATTCAATTGTACCTCTCAATTGAGCACCAGAACCTTGTGGAGTTTTAGTTACTTTATGTTTAGGCAAATCTCTTTTGATTGCTTGTTTATGTTGATAATCGTCCAACTTTGAAGTAGTATCATCAACCGCTTCTTTACGCAAAGTGCCTGGAGGAGTAGGAATATTATAATGTGCTTTTGCTTTTTTTAAAATATCCAAACGCTTCTTGGTTGGAGATACGCTCAAATCAGTTTTATGGTCAACTCCAGTACCAGTATGGCGAGTTGTCAAATCTTCTCCTATATGATGTTGTTGCCATAATTTAAATTGATTAGATTTAGAATGAGCAACTTTAATATCTTTAGGAGTGTGTTTTGGATCAAATCCTCTAGACAACAAATATTTGTTTAGACTAGGTGATTCAGATATTTTGTTTTGAGCCGACCATTGGTCGTTTGGATCTGTACCACCAACCTTTTGTTCTGGTGGTGCAGATGTAGGTCTCTTAGCAATATCCAAAAGTTTTTTAGCTTTGGGTGTCATATTGTTCCTTAGTTGGCAATCTTGCCCAACATTTCATTTTTCAAACGGTTCATTGTTTTCTTTGCCAATTCCCTAGCATTCTTCAATGGTTTTGCTTCTGCTGTAACGAATGGATGGTCACCAACACCAGAACCTGCTTCAGGTCCTTTGAAGGCTTCATCAGTTTTCTTTAGAGCATCTTTCTTAACCATCTTTTTAACTAATGCTTTATCTTCAGCTTCGTCATCGTGTGTTGTTTCTTCACCAACAGTCAAAGCAACTTTATATGATTTAGATTTGTTGTGGTAATCAGCAGGCACTTTCATACGACCACGTAAACCGTCAACAGTCTTGGTGTTCATATCAGTTTCACCGTCAACTCTAACGTGTTTCTCATGTTCTCTATCAACTGCTTCTTTTTTCACTTTCTCATCATCTTTGTGTTCCATATCTTTCTTAGACCAGTTCTTAGTGTACATTGTACCCTTTTCGGTCTTCTTAGCAGAATGAGACTTTGGTGCAAAGATACTTGGCTTCTTATCAGTCTTGTAATCTGTAAATGCGTTTTCGTCCAACTCAGCTTCTTCTTTTTGAGTTTTCTTTTCTTCTGGTTTTGTTTTCTTCCATGAATATGGACCAGAACGCTCATAACCTGCGGCTTTGCGTTGTTGTGCTTCTTTTGCAGCAGCTTGGTAATCAAAACCAGGACGCATAGCTTCTTCTACACCTTCAACTTCTTCCTTTTTCAAGAATTTATCCTTTAACGTACCGCTTTTAATAGCTTTAGCATGAGCGTCACGAACAAACTGGTGTGCTTTGTCCTTATTATCAAATGTGTCGCTTTGTGCGTGTGCTGGTTTTGCTGCTGAATGAAAAGCGTGATACTTACCGTCTGGTTGTTTGGTGATGAGTCCGATTTCTTTTCCCGATTTAGGATGATTTACTGAATTTACAATCGGATGTGATAAATTACCTATATGTGTTTTGGACTCAGTTGTTGGTTGAATGTTCGCTTCATATACATATTCAACTTCTTCTTTCTTCATTGGTTTTTCACCAGTTTGTGGAACACCAACTTTCTTTTGTAGGTCTTTACGCATACCTTTATCGTCTGGATGACCAACTTTAGATAGAATCTTCTTAGCCACATCTTTAAGGCTTTCTGTTACTTCTACTTCTTCGTTTTTAGTTCCAGACATAACTTGCTTAACAAATGCTTTTCTTGGATTATTCTTATCGTTTAAACCATATTCTTTGTCAGCAGCTTTAGCAGCTCTTGCAACACCTTTAACACCATGTTTATTTCCAATGTGTGTTATTGTTTTAAGTGCTTTGGCATCATTATCTTTATCATCTCTACCCATTCTTGCCACATAGGCAGCAGTTGCTCTTTCTTTCGAAATTTCATCTAATTCTTCCATTTCTTCCGACATTGCTTTACTCAACATCTTTGTGCCTTTATCAGCCTTGTTGAAGTCTTTAGCAACGTCTTGTGGAATACCAACTTTCTTTGCGAATGATGGATTATGTGCAGCTGCAGCCATTGTACGTGCTTGCTTTGTAGAAACACTTTTTTCTAATAGACGCTCTTTAAATGTCATACTTTCTTTATGCATTTCTTTTTCGTGACCTTTAACTTCTTTCTTAGCAATATTCTTTGCTTTCATAGGAGTTACACAATTACCTTCTTCGTCCAATTCATATTCTTCTGTATGAGACTTAGCAGTAACTGGATATTTTTTACCTTGGAATTCAAATTGTGTTGCACCAGATTTTTTAGCAGCATGAGCAGCCATATGAAAACCTGTTTCATCTAACTCATCATCAGCTAACATTTTTTTCTTTGATTCTGTTGCCATAGCAATAGAAGACTTGCCTAATTCCGCCTTCTTATTATCTTTTTTCTTTAAGATAATACCTCTAAGTGTTTCTGGAGAAACTTCAGGTTCTTCTTCAATCATTACAACTTGTTTCTTTCCTACTGGTCTCTCGTAACCTGATACCAATAAATCTTTTACTGGTTTCATTTTACCTGTATGTGGATCAATATTGAAATCATAGATTTCTTCACTTAACATAGCTGGTTTTTTATTTTCTACGACCGGTTCTTCACCGATGACTGAATTAACAGCATCAATCATAGATTTAGATATTTTTGATTTTCCGAACATTATTTTGCTCCCTTTTTCTTATTAATTTTTATTCCGGCCAATTCCATTTTGTATTTTTTGTCGCCGTATGTGGACATATTTTCTTTATTGTCTACATTACCAGCTACGCCTCCAAGACCTGGATCACCGAGACCTGGATCATCTATCGCTTCTTTTGTAACTTGCTTTCTGAAAGCACTAAATTTCTTTGTTTCACCCAAACCCATCTGTAAACCAGAACGGTCACTAAATGTTGGACCTGGCCCATTACCCATCGTATTTCTTCCACCATGTGACGGATTACCAGAAGTTTTTCTTCTGCCGTTCTTATCTATGTTGTTGTCTTTGGAGAAGTTCGAGGTTTTTTGTTCTGGACTGATTTTGAGCGTGGGCTGCGCTTCTTCTTGAGCTGCGTAGGCTCCTGATCCTGCTCCACCTGCGATGGAGTAACCGTTGGGGTTTTTCCTCGGGAACGTGTCGCCTTTGATGGAGTCGGTTTGACCGAATCTGAGACCACCTCTTCGGTTGTCTGGGGTGGCATCGGCTGGTCCAGCGGCTTTGAAGGTGGGGTTGTATCTACCGTAGGTTTTAGCTTGAATAGACTTGCTATCTTTCTTAACATCATTCTTCTCTTTAAAAAGGTATTTGAACGTTTCATTTATATTTAACTTATTGTGGTTTTCTAACCAGGAGAAAGCAATATCATTATATTCCTTATCATCTAAGAAATCATTGATATTATGATAAGTTTCGGTAATCTGTTGTTCTATTTCTCTATATGTAGGACTATTATCGAAACTTAAAATATTTTTAAATTGTTCTTGGAAGGCTTTATGGATCTTTTGTGATTCTTCCCACTTATTCAAACGAATAGATTCGGAAATCATTCTATTCAACTTCTCATTTCTTTCCTTAGATACTTCATTTGTGGTATTAACAAACACCATCATTGTTTCGTATCCTAGTTCTTCCAATTCTTCCTTGATAGTCATAATACGGTCATGGTCATCGGCAGGACCGTTGATAATCAATGGTGAACGGTTACGAATTGCTTCTCTACGTAAGTCACCAGTTCTTTCAGACAATCTAACTTTATCTTGTAAGTAATCAAATGCTTGTGTAGTGTTTAACTCTACTGCTCTTGCTTCTGCAATTGCTTCACGGATAATTATATCTTTACCAGAACCAGGACCACCCGTCACGAAGATTGCTCTGAATTGACCACGGTCAACTTGTTCATGTAGACCCATACCTTTGCGAGTATCTTTCATCAATTCTTTTACATGAGCATCAGATACATGGTGTGGAACACCTTTTCTAAACTCGTGGAAGTCTTTATTCTTTGCGTGTTCTCTCATCTTGGTACCAGACATACCTTCTTCACCTTCGGCATCTGGATCTCTATGACCAGCGGAAACAACATTAATCTTTTTGAAGTTGTAATGGCCATGACGACCTTTTACACCATTATATTTGTGTAATAAGTCATGCATCTCTTTAACACGGTCGGAACCAGCAACTACTGTTAAGTGGTCATGTCCTGCAGCGTGTAATCTGGCAGCATGATGTAGAATTGTTGGCGTCTCTTTAGAAGATGCCTCAAAGTGTGTACCTGGAGAATATCTCTTTAGGTGTTTCACTTTCTGTTCTGCTGACAATGGATTCTTTTTAGAATCTTGTGAATGTGAAAGTACAACCGTATGTTTAGCCTTTTGCTTATTAGCAACTTCTCTAACCTTGTCAATCAATTTAAGATGACCGGTAGTAGGCGGATTCATACGACCAAAAGCCATAACAACTGGCTTTTTACCTTCGTCTTCTTCCTTTAAAACTTGTAGAAATGATTTCATGTTAATCGTGTACCATGTGTTCCGATTTATCTGTATAATGTACGTCTTTATGGTCTTCACTAGGTAAAACTACTGAACCTCTTGGAGAATGATTTGCTGGTCTTCCTCCTGCGTGTACAGAAATTCTAGCTACTGCCATTTTCTTACCAGTTTTCTTATGTGTACCATGTACTGTGACTGAACCACCACTTGTGTGTGGGTCTACGTGTAAACCATGGAAATGATCCAAATATTCGTCTACGTGTTTATGTAGGTCATATGTGTGGTGAGATTCATGTTCACCTGTCTTGGCATTTGTTTTTTGTCTCGATACAATATGCTTCAAATGTGTTTTTGGTGCTACTTCATGTTTAATAGTATCACGTAATTCATCGTGAGATTTTTTAGCAAGACCTTGTCTCAAACCATGTGCTACATTAGCATTCATTCTTTCAGAAGAATGTTTAATTTCTGCAGCTTTAGATTGGTCTTCTTTACTATTAGAATCTCTCAATTCTTTATACTTCTTATGTGAATCACCTTTACCTGCAGGTAGATTTGCTTTAACAACCTTCTCATGTTCAGCTGTATGTTTAGACAAATCGTGTCCAGCCATAGTACTCAAAGATTTAACGCCTGGATTAGAATAGTTTACATTTCCACTTCCTGTCTTAACAGAAATGGCAACTTTCTTTTCACTACGTGATTTTGCTGCGGCTTCAATTAAAACATTTAAGATTTCTTCATTTAATCTTTTGTGTGATTTACTTGTGGTAAGAATCAAGTCAGCACTATTATTTGGATCGTGGTGACCAGTCTCACTTTCATGGTCACTAGGTTGTGATGTCCATACAGTTCTTGTAACATCACCATGACCATATTTCTTCAAATGAGCTTTGATATGTTTGGCGGCATCAGCAGCAAGTTTTTGTGATTTCTTGTGTGCTACGGATTTTTGATAGTTTTCACCGTGCATTTTAGTAGCATGAATGTGATGCATCTCAGCTGGAGTTTTACCTTCAGCACGATAACTCGACATATGCTTGCCACCATTAAGGTGTTGGCCAACTTCCAATTCTCTTAGTTTACCTTTAGAATCGGCTGAAGCACCTGCACCACCAGCTTCAGCCAAATATTCTTCGTCTAATATCTGTTCTACGATAGTTTTCTTTTTGATTAAGCCGGCATTTTCTAGCCATATTTGTGTTTGTTTTGATATCATTTTCTTGCCTTTAACAAATTTGCTTTTGCGAATTCTTTACGGTTAACTAACTTATCTGGTGTTCCTTCGTGGTTAACAACGTAACCTTCAGGATCAGTAGGTTTACCATTTATATGATGTTCTAGTCCACCAGGATGCTGATTCAAAGTATTTACTAATACATCTTTAGCTTTTTGAATATGTTGGTGCATATCTAAAGCTGCTTTATAATGTTTCTTATTTGCATCAATATGATCCATGTGAATCTTTAATTCTGATGCTTTTTTACCTCTGGCAGCAGGTGTCTTTAACTTTTCTGTTGCTTTCTTATACTTATCAGCAATATGTTTCTTTAGACCTTCGGGTGTAGGTTTCTCATCTGTACGAACGGTATGATTTATATATGTGGCTAAGTGTCCACCATCACCACCGTGCATTTCGATAGCTTTATACATCTCTTTTCCACCAGCTTTGTGTATCTTTTCAGCCGCATCCATGTGTTTCTGAAATTCTTTCTGGTCTGGTTCGGAATAATGAACGTGTTTAGTATTCATTTCTGCTGATTTGTGCCATACATCTGGATGATGGCCAAAGTTATGATGGTCTGGATGTGGATCCGCCTTCATATTATTTAATGTATCACCGTGATATTGTTGGTGAACCACTACTCCCAACTTGGCTTTTTTAACTTTTTCAGCCTCATCACCTTTGGCAGTATATGAGATTGTGTTAGGAGTAAACTCAGCCTTACCACCCGGTTTATTCTTTACATCACCATGTGAGAACATTACATCGCCTTGGTATACACCATGTTTTGGTGCAACTTTCTTAAGGTGTGTTAATGATGATTGTAACTTATCTACTAGACCAGGAGCGTGTCCATGGTTCTTTTGAATATCTGCGGAAGTATAGTTAATCTTTGGATTCTTGTTGAAAGCAGACTTGGAAGCGACAAAGAACTTGCCAGTTTCTGGATGATGACCAAACACCAAAGATGGTGAACCGTCATACTTCATTGTTAGGTCTGAACTGTTACCGCCAGATTTAATATGATTATGTGCTTTGTTTAGTACGGCTTTGGCACGGTCAAAACCTTTAGTGCCAGACATTAATGGTCGGTCTTCAGGATGAGTGATGTGCTTTAACTTGCCATCTCCCTCATCTTCTTCTTTAAGAAATTGTAAAAATGCACCCATTGATTTTTAGCCTTAGAATTGCAACACACTTTGGTTGCCGTGATATATTTATACAACTTTTGCCGTCTGGTGCTCAAACTTTTAAATTATCGTATTAGATATATAGAGACTTTTAGATATAGAACAAGTTCGGACGGTCAAACATACAATCCGGTTTGGCATTATCGTGCCTCAATTCCAAATGTATTGTCTTCTTTAGACCTTCAGCAATTACAAGTGGCATACTTTGATTCATCACACAAAGTTCAGCCTGTTTAATAATTGTTGCCATTTCCAACGCATTATTTACTGGTTTATAGGCAATATTGCATTGGTATTCTTCCATGAATCTTTTCCACTCAGTATCCAAACCGACAAAATAAGAAGTTCGTTGTAAATTTCTTTTTACCAATTCGTCATAGAAAGGATTGTGTATTGGTCTACTACCATGTAAACCTCTTTCTACCCTACTGATTATAACAGAAGATTTGTATTGTGGCAAATCTGGTACAGTTAACCAAGGTTCATATTGAAAATGCCTAGGCAATTCTCTACCAAAAACCACAAAATAACTCTCGGCCAAGGATCTTTGGTGTGAAGTATTCATTATCTCACGGAAACGATCCAGGTCGTAATCAACTGGTTCTCCGTTATACTTTACAACCTCAGTAATATATGGCTGACATTCTAATAGTGGTCTAAGAAACTGTAAACCTTCTTCATCTAGGTATTCACCGATTTGTAGGTAAAGTTTACCTCCACCCATATCCTTAATGAATGGTAAAGACCAGATAATATCACCTAGTTTACCTCGATGTTTGAATGTGGTCATACGTCTATTTTAGTCCAAGGACCTTCAAAATTTAACCAATAACTGTTTATTTGACCTTTACCTCTTAAGGCATAGAATGGTAGAGTATGTACTAGACCTCTACTTGATGACCAGTATACCAGATTTGGTGGAGACCTATACAATGCCCATGCAAAATGGGATGTACCAGTATCACCACCAACATATGTGTCAGCAGTAAGAATGTGGTCTATATTTGTCATAAAGTCGGTAGAAATCTCCCAACCATTAACAGTTATCTTAATATTAGGTGTTATACAAATAATTTTACGGTAATCTTTGTATTTTTCACCACCATATTCATTGACAATTTGTTGAAATGCTTCCTGTGGCCAATTACGCCAAGCATTATATGGAGCATCTAATACGGGAAAGATAACAACTTTCTTTTCTACTGGTTTATAATTCTCTATCTTTACCAAGTCACCGGAGATATCTCTAAAGTCCCAGACGTTACAATGTTTCCAATCTAAAAACTTATCGCCTGGAGTAAGTGAGAACCAATCAGTATTCTCTGTCAACCAAGAAAAGAATTGTTGAACATAACTGGCTTCACTTAAGGTGTCTGGCTTCATATAGAATTTTAATTCAGGATTTTTATCTCTGATTCTCAAATATTCCAATACATTACCAACAGCGACCAAGTCACCATTTCTTAGTGTGTCTCCAAATAAACCTTTAACAATATTAAGTATCATAGTCGTAAATCGTCAGAATGTACCAGTTTTGATTTTCTATTGCCATAGAAGTGTTTCTTAAAAACAGAATCTATGTTCTTACCATTATCCCAATTAATATCTTTACCATTTCTGAATTCTGGATTCCAATCTTCAGACTTCCAAACAATCCATTGTTCCTTATTCAACAAGTCTCCTAATACGGATATACCCGTTAAATTGGTGATGAACGGCTTAGGTGATTCGGCAATGAAGTAACAATTCTCCAACAAGTCTCTACTATAGTCAATAAAGATACAGTCATTCATATGTGACAATACTTTAGTGGCTCGTCTAGTGTCAATGTTACCAACATCCCATCTATCGCCAACATAATATTTGTTTTGGTCAACAATTTTATTCAAATCAGGATAACGAATCTTAAAGTCATCTTGTACTTCAAAATTGAAACCCCTATCTTTCATCCAATTCTCGTATCTACAGGTTTCGATTGGACGATTAGGATCATTTTGGTCTTCTCTAGTCCAAGAACTAATCTCGGTTACACCACTAAAGAACACCTCATCATCAAAATTAACATCTTTGAATATGCCTTGGTATGATAAGAATTCTTTCATACCTCTAAATTTTCTCATCTCACTTCTGATAATCAGACTAACATCACCATAAGCTGTAGATAGACCTGCCAATACAGGCATAGCATTTAAAAAGTCACCAAGATTTGCGGTAGACTTAAGATATAGATTCATTATATTCCTTAAAAATAATAAACCAGTCATCTTTTGATACTGGGTGTATTTCAAACAATTCAGGATTACTTAATGTTGACATCAATAGTAATGTTTGGTCATCATCAATCAAATCATTTTCCAATAGTTGGTTAGTATGAGCCATAACCATTTTTTCTAATTTAGGCCATAATGATTTGTGTGCTACAATATGTGGACCAGTAATATGAACATCATTATTAGCAATAATATCATTGATATATGTACCTTCGATAAAATCTTTGATACTGAATACATGAATCTTATCTTCACTAAAAGGATATTGCCAATGAGTAACACCGTTCAATGTAGATTCATCTCTACAATAACCAAAGTCTAACCAGGCAACCAAATCAGTATTGATATCACCAGCCGCAATTGCCAATGTAATGAATGACGATTTTAATAGATTCACCATCACATAATTAGCGTTCCAGTATTCAGGATTCTTAACCTGAGACGGATTAATCATCTGTTGATACTTGGACAGCAGTTGAACTCCCATAATTTTTTCTCTCAAATTCGGAGTCAATGATGAAAATTCTTTTGCTATAACTTTTGTTGGTTTATCTCCTCGTAGGGACTTCACTCGGTCAACTAAATCGGGAGAAGTAAAGACTACCATATCATTATCAAGTTTAGCCATATGACCAAATCTCTCAAAGTATGTATCGGTAGTTCTTTGGAGATAATGTGGAAGACCTTTATCTGGTGTCCAATCTCCACGACCAATATCATAGAAGGCCGTTACAATAGTAATATCACTCATATTTTTTTGCCACCACAGTTAAAATATTCGGTAAGTAGTTTACTGGTTTACGAATTGCATCTTCAGCATTACTTACATGAATTGTTTGGAAACCAGCATCATCCAATAAATTGACTAAACCAATGTAATCAAAATGATGGAAGTGTTCATTTGGTTTACGATGTTTCCATGTCTCAAAATAACCTGGTCCCATAACACCATGACACCAAGGTAATGACACCACGATATGTTTTGTTTTTAGGGATTTTAGAAAAGGAACCAAATCAGCTTCAGGCCTATGTTCTAAAGAATCAAAGAATGTGATTACATCAACTTCAACATCGGAAGGACTTTCAACAAATTTAATTCCTTCTGGTAATGGATAATTTGATATATCATTACCATAACAGGTCACAAAACGATTAAAACAATACTGTAAAAAGTTGGCATCACCGTAACCAACATCTAAAACAGATTTAAATGGACCAACATGGTCTGACAATATATTATATCTAAGTTTGGACATTGAATCATCCATCTTAGTATAATATTGCATATACTTCTCATCATATTTCATCATGTCACCAGTCAATTCAATCTGGTGCCAATGGCCATCTCTTATTCGTTCGTAATTTTCAATCATAATAATTCTTAAAGTTGTTTACATATTCTGCATCAGCAGGTACTTTACTTAGGTCAAACATCTGGCGGGGATGTATGTTAAATAATTTTGGATTTGGTGTATAATCGTATCCCATTGCTTGGAATAGATATGTCATAAAACAATCAATCCAACCGGCTGTAGGATAATATTTGAATATCTCGTCTAATTTTGTTTCTACAAAATAAACCATAGCAAAATATTCATCAATAAAAGTTGCTCTATGGAATATTGTGCCGCCACACGAACCATACTTTTTAAAATTAGGTTCTTTACCAGTCCAGTATTCAAGTAGGTCTACAAATTCTTGGGGGTAGTCATTACCATCTATTGTGTTGTAACCCATCACAATAGTTCCTACGGGTATAGTGATTGGTTTTAATATCACATTATCTTCTTCAATCATCATCACATATTCTTCGGTGCATCTCAGGCAACCAATATACATTCTCTTTAAGAATTCTAATATTTGTGCTTTTTGATAACCGTATGGTTGAACGGGATAACCATTCTGCAATTGAGAATATAGAATCTCTGTATTGTATTTGGTTGCCAAAGGTAAGTAATCGGCACCCTTGTCCACCAAAACAATATAGTTACTGTCCGGATAATGTTGACGGACATTCTGCATAACAAACTCAGCAGACCTCAATTGATTTGAGGCTGAATGTATAAATCCTAAACTCATTACTTTCTCACTATAAACATTACATTATCAGGATACTCAACTAAGTGTCTCGTATCAACTATCTCATATGTATAACCTTCTGGAACAAGGGTTTTGAATTTTTCTGTTGAAGCAATGTCTTGGATATCTTCAATCACCATTACACCACCATCATTCAATCTTGGTATATAAATCTCCAAGAATTTCATTTGACTTTCTTCACTATGTGGACCATCATCAATCATAATATCAAACTTCGACAAGAAATTGGCAAAGTTGACCGAGTAAGCATCATTGATAATAACTTTGGTTCTCTTAAGTTGTTCTGCAATTTGCATAGCACCAAAGTTTGTAACATCAACACCAACAATTTCGGTTTGTTCATGGGTAAAATAGTTCTCCCATAAGATTAAAGAACCTCCACGGAATAAACCAATTTCTAATAGTTTAATTGGTTCGTCTCTATACTTTTCAAATTCTTTATCATAGAATGTGCTACAATACTTATGTACTTCTTTATCTGTTCCATGTGTCAGGTTGGTTCTATTGTCTAAAGCCAATTCATCAATAATTTCAACTAGGGTTTTCATTTAAGTCCTTATAGTAATATATTCATCAGATTTTCGTTGGCCATATTTTTCTTCAACGAACTTCTTCCATTCCGGTACACGGTCATATTGGTGTACAATACAATACATTTCACGGTCAGCAGTCCATACAACACCATTATCAAATATAGGTTCATCTTCTAATAGGTTTGGTCTGAATTGTTCAATCTTAGATGGATCGACCATTGTACCTGCTTGACAAGCCCATGCGTGTCTATTCCATGCAAAGAACACCACATCAAAATATGGTTGTGTATTGATTAGTACATTGAATACTGCTTGGTCACAAATTGCAATTGGTCTATTAATCGCATTGGTGAAAATGTTGAACACTAAGTCTTTTACATACTCAGCACTTCCACCAAGAACACCAACATTATATATTTCTTTATCCTTAAACAACTCATGTACATATGGACCATAAGCTTGCATTAAGTTTTCATTACCCCAAGGTTCATCTTTGTATTTCAAACCTTCCGATCCACAAACTAATTTATGACTGGACATAAATGTATTACCGATGAATTGGTTTTCCATCCATGTAAATGGTGAATACTGGAAGAATACATCTTTTACGTCTGTAGTTACCACATAACGATAATCTTCCCAATTATCTTTTAGGAAATTATAGATTGATAGGAATCTTAATACGTGGATTGGAATTTGAGCCTGTGGCATATCAACAATCCTAAAATTGTTTGCAACCAACCAGTCTCTTGTTTCTTGTGTGGCATTACCAACACACATCACCTTGTCTGCCTCAGGCATACATTCATTGACTGAAAGTACCCAAGGTTTTAATTCATTGATGCCGTAGTTCGTACAGCCGCCTATTACAAGGTCTTTTTTCTCCATGGGTAAACTCCATTATATTTTTTAAACATCACTTCATTACCGTGTTCAAAGAATTCTTTTGTTACTGAACCTTTGTTGCCATCAAGGCGGTAATGAACACTATATTCATTTGAACAATCAAATTTTGGGAAGTATTGAGATATTGCACCTAAGAATACTCTGTCTTGTCCCCAACCTCCATGCCACACTTGTGCTAATTGTATCGCAGTTTTAGTCTTAAGGCAATAACAATTTGTATCTATGTGGTTAATTCCATGGTATGTTTGCCATTTACCTAAAGATTCACAATCATCAAAGGTTTGAAAGGCGCCATATTTGTCATGTATTTGTCTTAAGGAATAACACCAATCTAAGTCTCTACGCTGAATGGTGTCTACACAGTACTCAACGTGTTTATCGTAAAACCAGTTGTCCTGGTCAAGATATAGCACATAATCGGTGTTCACTAGATGTGTGAAGGCTGCATATACTCTATGGCCATAGAAACCTTTGGCACCAACATTGATTGGTAGGTAACAATCTTTTACTTCAGGATAATCATCTAAGATTAATTTAACTTTGCTTCTATATTCCTCACCATCACAAACCACATAACAAGTGGTATCTTTATATGATTGTTTTAATACAGATTCAATAGCATCTCTCAACGTACTGGCACCAGTCGTTGGTATAATCACCGTTGCGCTCATATTATCCTCTAGTCAGTTCTAATATTCTTTTCATTTCCTTCTCAAGTATATCTTTACGATTTGGCCAGTAAATATATTCTTGTTCGGATGTACTATGTAGTTTCTGTAGGAAAGGTATGATTATCTTTTCTAGTTTCAATAATCTATCTTTGTATTGTTCGGCTGTCAAAGAAGATGCATCAGAAATTCTTGCATTGTATTCTTCTTCGGAAACAGCAGAAAAACCAAAATCATTTTCGGTTACTTTATACTCATCAAGTATTTTTTGGAAGTCTGTTAGTGCCATATTATGCTAAGAAAGGATTTTTCTTTTTGGTTTTAGGTGATATAGAAAAGTCACTATCAGGCATCTTCTTTATTTTCAATTCAGCTTGAACTTCATAAAATTCAGACCTAGTAGCAACACGTACTTTAAAATCTCCAATACCTTTCAATAGAGGTATCTTCATATCTAGTTTTAATGGATTTTTATTTGATATTCGATAAAAATCATCACCTGCTTGCATATAATAAGCAGGTTCTTTTTTACCTTCGGTGTAATGTTCTGTTACTAACTTACCCATATCATAATTTTCTTCATTTGCAATATATCTATTGATACCTGGTTGGTCAAAATATTGTTTCATAATATTAAGTGGTACAGCACCAGGTTCTTTTAGTCCACCTTTTGTTGTTGGTATCTTTATATCTTTTTTAGGAATACCAGTAAACTTTGAGATACTATCAATAAACTTTTTAGCTTCAGGTGATTTGTTTAAGATTTCAATAGCGGCTTTAGCGGCTGGTGTCTTATATGTTGTCTGCCATTTTCCACCATCATAGAAAACTCTTGGATTAGATAAATTGTCGGAGTGTGACATCTTAACTTCAACCCATTCTTTGACTGGTTTGTTATTATATTTTGATATCAATACATCCGAATATTCAACACTAACGGAAGGTCGAGTTGCTTTTACGCCAGGAATCTTATCAATTTCCTTGGCAACATCAATTTCAAATTTATCTGAAGCTGTACTCATTTTTACCTAATGATTTGTATTTCTTTACCTGATGTCCAAACTTCTAGTTCGGTTCTTAGTCTACCCTCTGTCTTAAGGGTTTCGTATCTATTTATTGCCTTGTTCTTCCACCATTTGATAATGTTTTCTAGTTCATGCTTTTCATAGTTCTCACCTGGTATTAGTTTATCGGTCTTACAGGCCATGTAATCAACCATGTTACTATAACCATAATCGGATGTGTAATATCTTTTCTTCTCGGTCAAGTTTTTAGCATTTTCAATTGTAGTGTTAAAATCATCACCTTCTTTGGTACCTTTCAAAGCGGCTTTAGTCATAGCAATAATCTTAGTAAAAGACCTTAGTTTTCTACTGGTTGTGGATGTATCACCTTGTAACAAATCACCAACTCGGCTTTCAACATAATCTTTCAGAGTATTATATCTTTCACCGTGCATCATTGGCACCATATCCGATTCTGTTAGACCTCTGAAACGAATAAATGGTTTCATACCATCATATTGAGATACGGTCTTAGCCGTACCATATAAACTGGTGGTTTCAAATAAACAAATATTGGCACCATATTTCTTATTGACAATTTCACGGACTGTATGTGAAGTACAAATACCAGAAAGCAATTTACCACCAAGATAATTAAAACCAAACGGTTGTGCCGGTACAATAACAAAACCCATTATAGTAGATTCATTGAATCGTTTGGCCGTATCAGGATTCTGAATCCAAACCTGTCCAAGCAATTCGTTTCTTGGTTTCATATAGATTACTGGTGAACCGAGACGGATGAATCCTAGAATCTTTTGAGTATTCTTTTCTCTAACAGCCAATTGAATATTCTTACCAACAGGAGATTTGTTAACGTGTGATGATGTTATGGCTAACAAAGTTTCCCAGGTATCATTAGGTATCTCACAAACTTCAATGTCCATATCATTTGGGTGCATAGAGAAATCGGAGAATAAATCATCTTCGGGAGGAAACAATGAAAAAGGAATATCTTTGACTGCTTTCAACTTCTCCTCTCTCATATATTCTTCAATATCACCGATATCGGCAAAATATTCATGGAAGGCATTAGCACAATAAAGTGCTTCTTCTCTAGTTAGTTTCATACTTTAAATCCATCAAAATTCTTTTTAGGTTTCTGTGAAGGTTGGCCTGCATCGGCTAGTCCATCTTGTCCTGTTTGTTCAACATCATAAAGTCTCATTTTTGCACGGTCAATACCGATAACGAATCTTTTATGGGTGGTTGGATCAGAATATCTATTCTTCAATTGTTTGACCATCAGTTGGCCAAGTTCTTCTAGTTCTTCACTTGTAATCAAAGCAAACATCAAGTCGGCTGTAGCTGGCAAACCAAAAGACTCACTCGTGTCTTCGAGTCCTGGATCTGAACTACCATATCCTGACCGTGTTGTTTGTGTAGCAGAAACAATTGGTACTCCGAATTCAACGGCAAGACCTCGCAATTCTTCTGCAATGGATTTGACGTAGGTGTAGGAGTTGACATTGGCTCCGGCCTTGATACGAGAACTACAGCAAATATTGAGATAGTCAATGAAAATAATATCAGGTGTAAACGACCTTTTGAGATTGAGCTCATTTAATAATGTCCTAAAGTGAGTTGCAGAAGCCGAGGCAGTTGGATATTCTTTGATAATCAATTTGCCAGTTGTCTTCTCTTTCATCTTGGCAATCTTCTTGTCATACATATCTTTTGGTAAAGAATTCAAATCATCAACGGTCACATTTAATAGGTTCGCATCTATTCTTTCCGCAATACGTTCTTCAGCCATTTCCATAGTGATGTAAAGAACATTTCTACCCAACGACATAGCTCCAGCGGCACAATGACACATAAAAAGGGACTTACCAACACCGGTACCAGCAAGAGCGATATTAAGAGTTTTGGAAGGAAGACCACCTTTTGTAATCTTGTTAAAGAAGTCCAAGTCAAAAGGAATTCTTTCTTCATGTCTGTGGTAGAATTCATATCGTTCATCACTATTTTCTAAGTAATCATGGCCAACAGAACTATCGAATGTTACCGCCAAAGCGTCCGATAATATCTTGGGAATCTGACCCTTATCGTGGGTTTTATCCTTACCGTCCAAAATGCTAATAGAGCCCAGTACTGCATTGTAGATTGCCCTCTCTTGACAAAAGGCTTCCGACTTTTCAATAAGCCATTGAATCTTGGATTCTTCTCCCTTAGCCAATGCAATCTCTTGTAAATAAGATTCGGACTTTTCCACTTCGTCATCTGAAAGATTTCGCCTTTCTTTGACGGCCAATCCAATTGCTTCAATCGTTGGTGTAGTGTTATATCTCGAAACAAATTCAGAGATTTCGGTGAATAACATCCTTTCAGTTTTGTCGGTGAAGTATTCATCTTTAATGAAGGGGAGAACCTTGCGTAAATAGTCTTCATTGTAAATTAGGTTCTTTAATATCGTCTGTTCCAGTTTCATCAATTATTTCCTCGTCACTATCAGCCATAAGTTCTAAGAGGAGTTCAAACAAATATTTTGTAAACTCCTCATCTTTTTGAAGTTTCTTAGGCTTCATCACTGGAGATTGTATCACATCAAAAGCAAAATGTAAATGGGGCCCGTCATTATGTTCCAGGAGTTTCACTTTGCCATATTTAAATACCGTATCTTTATATTTACCTGTAATCAATTTGATGTGCGTTTCGGTTTTACTTCCTTCAGGAAATATAAACTCATAATCTATTCCTTCAATCATCTTGTTTCTCTTGCCAATTGTTTGTAACCAGCCCAACTAGGATGTACACCATCAGGCTGTAATTGTGTTATTGGTAGAACTGTGTCACCATGTTCTTCAGCAATCTCTTTTACGATTTGTTGGATGTTAGGTTTGATTGCCGGTAGAATCCAAAACACTCTACTACTTTTGACCTTATCTCGTATGATTTCCAGTTCTTTCCTAGTCTTAACACCTTTGTGGTCGTTAGAACCAAGGCTAATGATAACTGTATTGGCAGTCAAATCATTTTGAAGATAGTCTTTCTTCCATTGCCAAGAATTCCAACCACCTTTAGCGTATGCAACACATTCGGGTCGGAACATTTGGGTTCCGACCGCAATGCTATCACCTAAAACCATACAATCAATCATTATACACCATTACTTGTTTCAATTTCAAAAGCCTCATCAATATCACCTTGCATGATATTACCAGAAGCAATACGGTATTTGTGTTCGATATGGTCTTGGAAAGATTTCTTCTTAAGAATTGGCATCCAGAATTCTTTGGTATCAGTTTCTTTGATACGGTATTTCTTTTCTTCAACAACACCATCATCATCAGTACGTGAGTACCAACCATTGGCAGGTTTAACTACATGACCTGAATCCAACGCAATATCAAGAAGACCAGACCACTTGCTAATGCCTCCATCAAAAGAAACAGTAACAGGTATTTTAGATTTCTCTTTGACATAACGACTCTTTTCTACATTGATAATGAAATTGTAACCAACAACTTCAGTACCTTCTTTCTCTTGTTGTCTACCGAGAATAAAGATATTGTCGGCAGAGTAATATGAACCTGTGCCACCACCAACAATATCTTTAGGGAACATACCAATCTCTTTGTATGTGTGGTTGACAACAATCATTGGTATATCTTTCATTGTAAGGTGGGGTGTTACCATTCTAAACAATGATTTGACTTGTTTGGCTCTCGACATATCAGCCACAGATTTGCCTTCTAGTGCATCATCAACTTCTTTCTTAGATGCCAAGTTACCGATTGAATCAATGATAATGATTAATTTATCTTTACGATCCAACTGTGTTAACTGTTGCATCACATCAAACTTTAACTGTTCAATGTCAGTAAGTGGTGTATGTAGAACACGGTTAGTGTCAATGCCAAACGAATCAAAGTAAGACTGAGGAGTTCCAAACTCGCTGTCATAGAATAAGAGAGCCGCATCTTCATATTTGTCCAAGTAAGATTTTGCCATCAAAAGTGAAAAAGCAGTCTTAAAGTGTTTTGATGGACCTGCCCACATTGTAAGACCTGGTGTAAGACCACCATCTAATTTACCAGACAATGCCACATTGATGATTGGAATTGCCGTTGGTATCATGTCCTTCTCGGTGAAGAACTTTGATTTGGATAGAATAGCAGATTCTTTGATGCTACTATTCTTTTTAATTTTATCTAATATACTCATTGTTTATCCTTTGGTTTAAATGCAAATGGTTCATCATAATCATATGTAGTTGCAGCTACTCCTGGTGCAATAGTTGCTATGTTATCTTTTGGCACTTCTATTGTTGTCTTCCATTGTGGTGGTTCTGCAACGTTAGGTGTAATGAAAACTGGAATATCAGGTGTGTCGGCTATAGGTGTAGACTTTACTGCCGGTTCGGCTTTCTTTGTTTCTACTTCTCGGTGTAAAGAATAGTTAGCTGCTATCAATAACAATACTGCCAATGGATCAAACACAGATACAATCATTATAATCAATAATCGAACTGCCTTATCAATAATACTTCTATCGTCCGAACCGTAGATTAGTTCCGCCACGTATTTGATTGGGCCAAAATCGGATTCAGCTTTCCGCAATTGATTAGAATACGGAGCCTTTTCTTCATTAAGTTGGTTGAGATGCTTCTGCGATGACTCGATATTCGAAGCCAACTCATTACGTTCTTTCGATTGGGTTTTGCGTATTCTATACGAATTCTCCGCTCCCCTTTCCGAGTCTGAACGGCCCATGATTTGGTCAACTGTATCATCAAGCTGTTTGATATTCTTACGATATTCATTTATATTGTCCTTCTCAATTCTAATCTTCTCATCAATTAATGCCACCTTATCGACAATAGGTCCTACATCAGCAGAATGTTCCAAATGAGCCTTTGATAAGAAACCAAAGATACCCATTGAAGTGAACATCATCAACACAACAACACCACAAATGAAAGGATATTTCAAAGTGTGTGGTGCATTGTCCCAATTACGATACGTCCATGATATAGTTACTACTTTAGCAACCTCAATAATGGAGAACATAAGAATAATAGGCCAGTAAGCACCAGGGAAAATTGATGCCATACCGACCACAGAGAAGTATGCTGATACGGCAGACAATGCTAGTGCCGTTAAGAATGTCAAAAATATCATGTAAAGAAGTCCTCTAGTGAGCTTACCTGTTCTGTTTTCCAACCCATACAATCAAGAATAACTTTGATGGGTTCCAAAAACGATTTCTCATATTGTAACTCAAAGTCTATACAGTTGTCAAGCCCAAACTCAGTCGGTAATCTACCAGGGAAAGATATGACGGTATCCTGGAAATGATTTGGTGTTTTAAGATAGGTAAATTTAATCTTTTCACCGGATTGTATCATAGGATACTTCTTCTCCAGGTTTCTATCTTTTAATGCCTTATTATATAACAAAGCACCTTTCACATGGATTGGTGTACCTTTCTTATACAAGGTTGTAGGATCCGAGTACTCTCTAAGACCATTCACACCTCTAGGAAAAGATATATCTTCTGGTGGTAATTTACTGAACTCGGCCTTGAACTTTGCCAAATAATCCTGTACATCTTGTTCTGTACCAGATACCATCAACTTGATTACCTCTTTCATCTTCTCACGCACAATAGATGGAGTGGAAGATTTAATCATTTCAAGACCCATAACTTTCAGGTCAGGTTCGGCATACTGAACACCTTCATTGTTATATACGTTTAGAATATAACGTTTCTTGGCAGTCCAAATACCTTTGTCTGAAAGACCTTCTCGTTTCATCTGCATCTTTTGTGCATAAGCATGGACATAATCAGCCAACTCTTTATAACAGTTGTCAATGTATGGTTGAATCTTATCTTCACAGACACGGTCCATGAATTCAATTACCTTTTGTTTCGGCAAATTAACGACACCATCAACACCATAAACTTTATTCACCAAGTCACCAAGACGGAGATAAATTGAATCTGTATCAGAAGCAATCACATAGTCCGTATCGGTAGACAATAGTTTGTTCATGTAGGCATTTATCTTTGATTCAATCCAACGAATTGAGAGTTGACCTGCCGTAGTAACTCCAAGTGCCATGCGTAAGTCATAGAACCTAAAATACTGGCTTCCCAAAGCACCGTAAGCGGAGTTGAGAGAGACCTTTTTGGCCAATTGTAAATTATTGTACTTAGCGATTCGTTTCTCGATTGCGTATCGTTTTGAGACATCTTTCTCGTTCTCCAATTCTTGTTTAGCTTCAAGATATAATTTCTTAAACTTCTTTCTATCTACATACATTTCTTCCAACATCTTAGGAAAGAAACCCATAACATCAGTACGAAAGAATTGACCGTTTGGTGTCATCGTAACACCTTCCAGTTTAGACATATCAATCTTCTTCAGTAACATCTTCTCGACATTTGGTGCCTGTGATATTACATCTCTCATTTCATCTGTGTAATCACCAGGTTCAATCAAAGTCTCAGGAGAGATATTGTATTGCATCATCAAGTGTGGATACAAAGAGTTCAAGTCAAATGAGGCAACCCAATTGTGTAGACCAACTTGTGGATCTTTAACATAGGCACCTTCAAACGCTTCTGTCTTCTCTCTTACAACTCTTGGTGGTACAATGATATTCTTTTCCAACAGGTAAGAATATGTCATAGCATCCCACATTCTAGTCTGAGCAAACACATCATCCATATTGGACTTTGTATCATAAGCCAGAGTTACCGCCATCTCAACTAACTTAAGTTTATCTTCCAATCTCAAAACCAACTGTACGTCTTTGATATTATATTCAATAAACTTTTGGTGGTTCAAACGATACAAGGCGTGTAAGTTATCATACTCATCATAGGACAATTTACGTTCACCGAGTTCTACGTTTGCAATAGCATCCAACTTGTATGATTCTTGTGACTTACCGCCAGGAGCATACCATTTGTATAATTCGATATAGTCTAAACAGGCTATACCTGTCATCAAATAATGGATCATTTGTTTACCCATATTGATAACTTTACGTTCTGGTAGATATTGCCACGGAGATAACTTCTTGGTTTCATTCTCACCAAGAATACGCCTGAAACGATTGACGATGTATGGTATATCAAAGAACTCTGTGTTCCAACCAGTTAACACATCAGGATAATTGGCCTGCCAGAATGATAAGAATTCTCTACACAAAGTCCATTCATCCCGGCATTTGTGGTATTTCTCATCACCTTGTACTTCGTAGTCACCACAACCCCAAACGTGTGTTTCACCGTTTAAGAATGTGAGACAGATGGCTGTGATTGGTTCATTTGCTTCGTATGGATCAGGGAAACCATTCTCAGAACCAACCTCAATATCTATAAAGGCTACTGAGATTTTATCATAGTCATAGTCAACCATGCCTTGATGGTGTTCAGCAATATAAGCATACTCAAAACGATTCTGTCCATACACCAGGGACCCGCCTACGTCTTCAAACTTCTTAAGATACTCTCTTGCTTCGTAGATAGAATCAAAGCGTTTCTGGTTAAGATATTCGCCTTTAAGATTTTTGAATTGTGTTGGCTTGTTTGATGGTAGATAGAGGCACGGCTCGTAGTCTAGTTTGGCCTGTACTCTCTTACCGTTTTTGATACCACGATAGAGAATATGGCCGCCAACTGATTGAACATTGGTGTAAAATGTTGACATTAACCTGTAATAATTTGTTTTGGAGTTGGAAGAACGATACCAGAACCAAAGATTTGATTGTAGTTATTAATGAAATCTTCTGCTGGAATATAAGAGTATACTACACTTGTTAGCGGTATGGCAATCTTAGCGTCTTTGGTTTGTGGTGCGTGTAGTGGAAATGGTGCTAATCCTACGTTAGGACTACCATTTTGACCCCGTACAATTGAGATGGCCACAGGATTGGTAATATACCATTCACCTAGTGCAATTTCTGCATCTCCTAATACTTCTTCACCCGTAATTAACTTCAATACTTTAACGGTCATAATAACTCCAATAGATAAATAATATATTAGTATATATGATTTCGTCTGAACTGTCAAGCGGTTCCTGTTAATTTTACCATCATTTTATTATAGGTGAATTCAACAAAGGTCATATAGAACCGTGGATCCGATTACGCTATTCGCAATGGCAAATGCGGCTGTGTCTGCCGTCAAAAAAGGTTGCCAACTCTACAAAGATATTAAAGGTGCTGCTGGGGACGTTAAAGGCGTCCTCAAGGATTTGGACGACCAGTTTCATAGTGCACACAAAGATAAACCTCCAACAGCTGAACAAAAGAAACAATTCATTGAAAAGAAAAATGAAATCATCGAACTCAATAAAAAGGGTGGTGAGACTGATGATGTGTATGCCGAAATTGGTGAAAAACTTGGTGAATTCTTTGATGCCTTCCATAAGTGTAAGACTGTTTTAGAGGAAGAAGAAAAACATTCAAAGACGCACATATACCAAGGTGATGCTAGTATTGGTAAACGTGCTCTACAACGTGTTCTAATGAAAAAGAAATTGGAACAAATGAGTGTTGACCTACGTGAGTTGGTTGTATATCAAAGTCCACCAGAACTTGGTGCTTTGTGGACAGATGTGAATAAGATGATGGAAGAACTTGGCAAAGAAGAAAAGATTCTTATTGCTAAGAGAATGAAGGCAGAAGCTATCGAAGCGGCCAGAAAAGCAAGATTTATGGCAACATTACGTGCTGATGCTTACATTGGTGGTTTTTTACTTGTCATTATCTTCTTTGTTGGTTGTATGTTTGCTCTCATTGCACATGATGCCGAGAAAAGATATCCCGGCCTTAAAGACCACACAAATCAATATGTGTTACAAGAGTTGCGCAAGAAAGAGGTTTTGGAATATATTGAAAAATCAAAGAAGACGACTTTTGAGAGCCCACCAGAAGAAGATTAGGATTCCAATTGAAGCTAACGCTAAAAATCCGAGAACGTATAAGAAAAATATTCCTACACTCTCTACACCTTCTAATAGTTCTATTATACTTTTTGTGAAACGCATTTGGTGATTGAAAAATATGTTTATGACAGCATCCATAAATATTCATTCATCAAAGCAAAAAGAGGTTGTAATTGTCTCGTCTATTATTTATTTTCTTAATATCACTAGCATTTTTCTGTAATTCAAAACCACTAACAGCCAAATCATGGGTAGTGGCAGACACTACTGGTAAAATTTATGATTCACAGAATATTGATGAAGTAAGACCAATTGCCAGTATCACCAAACTTCTAACCATCATTACTGTGTTAGATGCCAAACAAGACTTAACGGAAGTCCTGACACTCACTACAAAATTAAGAGATAAACTTCCTAGAAAGAACCAAAAGGTTACTAGGCGAGCTTTAATGGAGATGGCTTTAGTATCGTCAGATAATCGGGCTTCTTTAACTCTTTGTGAAAATTATCCAAATGGTTATAATGCTTGTATCTTAGCCATGAATAACAAAGCGAAACTCTTAGGTATGATAAACACTTCTGTAGTTGAACCTACCGGTTTAGATAAAGAGAATGTAAGTACCGCCAGAGATTTAATTTTATTGGCCAAAGAGGCAACAAATTATAAAGAAGTCACAGAGTTTAGTAAAGAATACCAAGTAAAAATATTAGTCAATGATAATTGGGTACCGTTTACAAACACAAACCCGCTAGTAGAGAAAAATCACAACATTGTGGTTAGTAAAACCGGTTGGACATTCCCTGCTGGCGGGTGTTTAATAATGACAATAAATGATAGAATAATTATTGTGTTAGGTAGTCGTAGTACAAAGACCAGAATACCAGAGGCAGAACAATTATTCCGTCAATATGATTAAGCGTTTGTTGCTGGAGTTTCTGTGGACTCAGGAGCAGTTACAACAGGCTCTGCAACAACTTCAGGTGTTGGAACAGGTGTTGGTTCAACAACAGCAACTGGCGTTTCTACAACAGGAGCTGGCGTTTCTACTACTGGAGTTTCTTCAACAACTGGTGCTACTGGTGCTGTTTCTACTGGAACGACTGGTGTTTCTACAACTGGCTCTGGAGTAGGTTCAACTACTGGTGCCGGTGTCTCAACAACTGGAGCTGGCACAACTTCAGGTACTACTACAGGTTCTGGTTGTGGATCTTGAGCGTGAACTAGATTACCATTATCATACACTTGAGCAGAATGTACATCTGGAGTGTTAGCAATAAATTCTTTAGCTTCTTCAACGGATTGAAATGAATGTGCAAAAGTCTTCAATACTCCGTCGATTAATTTGTGTAACTTAACGTGGTGGTGTGACATAATATTCCTTATAAAAATTGAGGTAGTTAAACCTATATTTAGGTTTTGGTTTATGTCAGGAGTGTGTAAAGATGGAGCGGTCCTTCGGAATTGCACCGAACTATTAGAGGGGAACTCTAACCTGTCCTAGACAGACCGCAAATTTGGAGCGGAATAACAGAATCGAACTGTTGACAGAAGATTGGAAATCTCCAGTTTTACCACTAAACTAATTCCGCATGGTATTTGGAGCGGGATATGAGAATCGAACTCATCACTGGACCTTGGCAAGGTTCTGTTTTACCAATAAACTAATCCCGCATTTGTTTGTATTGTATACTATATAGGCGCCTATGGCAAGTGGTGCCCCTGATCCGATTCGAACGGATATATTATACTCCTCTGTTTGAGAGAGGTGACTTTACCAATTTGTCCACAGGGGCCTGGTACGGATAGTGAGATTCGAACTCACAATTTTAAGGGTTTAAGCCTTTTGACTTTACCAATTTGTCCATATCCGTATAATAATGGTGCCCCAGGTCGGATTCGAACCGACACGCCACAATGGACACGGACTTCTAAGGACCGCAAGACTACCAATTCCATCACCGGGGCATTATTTTCTTTTACTATTTTTACCTGAATTTGTATCCGTTTGTGCATGACAATTTGGACAAATAATTCTCAGATTTTTTATTTCATTATTATAGTGGTTTCCATCTTTATGGTCAAGTTCTAATGGAACTTTTTGGCCCATCCATTCAGTAACACCACAAATTTCACATTCATGTTTTTTTATACCGTCACGAATTAATTTTAATCTTAACTTGTGAGCTGATACAAAAGAACCTTTGATATACTCCATAGCTGGAACATATCTTGTATTTACTTTTTTACCTTTTAGTCCCATGTTGCCTTTATATTCAACACCAAACTTGTTTAGGTAACTTTCTAACGTTTCAGGTTTACAACCTAATTGTTTACATATAAAAGATTTGGATTGATTTTCACCAATCCAATCTAATATTTCTAATTTTCTATCAATAATATCTTGTCTCATCTTATTCCTAAAAATAGTATACACTATATATTTAGTAAAAATAAGTATTACAATCTGGTGCAAACTGTAAGAATCGAACTTACTTCCATGGTTCTTCAAACCACCGCTATGACCACATCAGCTAAGTTTGCATTTGGTACCTCGTTGGAGAATCGAACTCCCGTATGCACCGTGTAAGGATGCCGTTCTACCATTAAACTACCGAGGCATTATCATATACACCAATTACGTGTTCAATACGTAAAGAGTATAAATCGTCTTTGATTTTTACAGCACCATTCCAATTGATTAATAATTCTTCATCAACTACAACCTCATCAACATCTGGACCTACAGCAACTACTTTTGCTCTATCTGGTTCTACTGATGATTGTAAAATGATACCTGAAGCGGTTTCTTTTACTGGTGTAATACGTTGAATGACTAACTTATCTTGTAATGGGGAATAAATCATAAAATATCCTTATTATAAAAATGGGCAGAAGTATGGGAATCGAACCCATGATATCGGAATCACAACCCGAGGTTTTACCACTAAACTAACAACTGCATAAATTAAACTACAGCTTCTTGCTCTGCTAGAATCCGTTTAAGACGGTCAGCACAGAATGAAGCAGCTGGTGCATTTGGTTTCACCATTGGTTCCATGTTACAGGTACCTTTGATATAACCAATAGCTTGTTGTACTACACAAGACGAACCGAACTCATCGGACTTGTTAAGGTCTAGGTGAACTTCAACGTGTCTATCTTCTAGTACATCAGCCATTTCTTGAAACAACTCTGAAATTTTATAGACTTCGCTCATCAATCTCATTGCTGGTTTACTTTTCTTGTGGTCGTAATCTAATTCACGTTCCACAAAACCAAAGATTTTACAACCATGGCATCCGTCAATATGAACAACTACAGCCAAAGCATAGTCAGCGTACCAAACGCCATTGATTCTTATACGCTCAGAGTCCGCACCGAGGTAAACTTTAGTGTCTGGTCCTTGAGTAAGTAGAAAATCTTTTACTTCCTGTATGTTAAATTTTTTCATATCAACCTCTTAATAAAACTTGGCCTCGGTGGAGAGATTCGAACTCCCAACATTTGGTTTTGGAGACCAACGTTCTGCCAATTGGAACTACACCGAGATTATATTGGTACCCATGAGAAGAATTGAACTTCTGTCTATCGGTTATCAGCCGATTGCTCTGCCATTGAGCTACATGGGTATATATCTGGTGCCCTCTGAGTGAATCGAACACTCTCTATCTTTCGAAGACGGATTACAAATCCGTTGCCTTCCCATTCGGCGCAAAAGGGCTAATAACTTTTTCCTTCAGCATATCTAATTCTTCTAGAATGCCTTCCATTTCCTTTGTTTTTATTACAAAATGTCGGTGTTTGGCTATGACAATTCGGACATAAAAAACAAAGATTTTCCGGTCTATTGTTTTCACTATGACCATCAATATGTTCTACTTGTAAGACCAAAGGTTTATTGTTATGTTCACTTATTCCACAATGTTCACATTTATATCCTCTAGTTTCTGTAAGGTATTTTCTTATACCTTGCTTACTCATTTCTGTTTTATTTTTCAACCATTCTGAAACTCTTTTTTTATATTCAAATTCTTTTTGACATTTTGCTGAACAATATTTTGAATCTATTTTTTTACAAACCGTTTCACAATTTAAGCAATTTAGTAATCCTTTGAATATACCTTTTTGTTTTCTCCAGTGATTATTCTTATTGTTATAAGAGGCATTACAAGAGCTACAACAAAATATAGGATTATTCGTTTCGTTATTACAATTTTTACAATTATTCATTTTTGAACCTCTACCTAAGAACATATACATATTTAGTAGAAGTTCGATTTATACTTGGCCTGTCCTGAGGAACTCGAATCCCCAACCTCTAAATTCGTAGTCTAGTGCACTATCCAGTTGTGCTAAGGACAGATGTGGCAGGGGATATAGGAATCGAACCTATGATGATGGAATCAAAATCCATTGTTATACCATTTAACTAATCCCCAACAATCTGGTGGCGAAGGAGAGATACGAGCTCCCAACCTTGTCCGTATGAAGAACCTGCTCTACCAATTGAGCTACATCGCCATATTGAAACACACTACAAGAACCGTGACGAGCGGGGTTATTTACCTTGTTTCGTAGGCAAAAACATTAAGACGGTCAGACCTAATCATTTCACCATGAATTAATGTGCTTCAATATGGTTACATACTACTTTTCCTATTGTACACCGTATGTAAGGGTGAGATTTGGTGGACCGTGAGAGAATCGAACTCTCAATGTCTGGTTGCAAACCAGAAGTTATCCCATTTAACTAACAGCCCATAAAATGGTGGAGATGGTAAGATTCGAACCTACTCATCCGAGGAAACAGATTTACAGTCTGCCGCAACTCTCCAACTTTGCCGCATCTCCATTATATTGGTCGGAGTACAAGGATTCGAACCTTGGACCCCCTGGTCCCAAACCAGGTGCGCTACCAGACTGCGCTACACTCCGAATATTATTGGCTCCACAGGCAGGGATCGAACCTACGACCAATTGGTTAACAGCCAACTGCACTACCGCTGTGCTACTGTGGAATTATTTGGTTGCGGGACCTGGAATTGCACCAAGAACTGAAGCTTATGAGACTTCTGAGATACTATTTCTCTATCCCGCAATAATTAGATTGGACTTACAATGCACTATCTTGATGACTGTGCAAATGCCACGGTATTTGGTGTTCCTAAGGGAATCTAACCCTTACACTAAGGTACTTTCCGTACTCCCCAATTCTATAAGTAGCGAACTTATCATGGATCCAAGTAGCGAACTTGGCGTGGAAACATCGGAACATAAATTCTGGCGGTCCCAAGGGGATTCGAACCCCTGTTGACGGCGTGACAAGCCGCTGTAATGACCAGGCTATACTATGAGACCAAAAGTGGTAGGGGCACGGAGAATCGAACTCCGGTTTAAAGGTTAAAAGCCTCTTACTTTACCACTAAGTTATACCCCCAAAATCATTGTTAAGTGCTATCGTGCAAATTTAGTCGTGAAGTAGCTAACTTGACAAAGCCGATGCAGTTATATCAGGACCCGTTCCCGGCCGGTTGGACCCGCATAGTGTATACGTCTATACACGATACCTTGATAACACTTAACAATGATTATGGTAGGAGAGGTCGCCTATGCCTCTCTTTACTAAATGACTTGCTTGCAATCTCTTACCATACTAAAATACATTAGGACGTCAATGCCGTTACCACCAGGGTCTTCTCACGGTGCCGTCCACCGATAAGGCAATGTCCACATTACACTTCAACTTAATCCAGCACCGTCGGATGGCTTCCTGTGATTATGGCCAGAGTCAGCACGGCTGCTGATAATTCTCTGCCAGTCACCTACTGGAGTTGGTAACCTAATGTATTTTAGTATGGTACTCCGTACCAGAATCGAACTGGTCTTCCGGCCGTGAAAGGGCCGTGTCCTAACCGATAGACGAACGGAGCAAAAACTACCTCAAATTTTTAAAGAACGGATTCAATTGTATCACAACTAAATCTTTTTGTCAACTAGAGTGTTGTACGATGACAACACTCCTTTTTTTTCTTACTCTTTTAACGGAACATATTTCGGATCACACGGAGCATTTTTTCTGTAATTAACAGGAAAATGCCAGAAACGACACTTTTTACATTCCATCTTTTTGTTTCCTTATTCAACTAAAGAAACTTTATTCTATCACAACTGGAGATTTTGTCAACCAGTTTGTTGTTAAACTACAACACCTTCAACTTCTTTTTTATGGAATTTTAAGACTGCTTCCCATGCTTTCATTTCTCCTTTGTGTGGAGTGTAAGCAGGAACATTCTTACGAATTCCATTAACTTTACCCTTATAATCAAAACAATGTGTTCCTGTTTTCCAACCAGTAACTTCAAACACTTCGTAACCAAAAGCTTTTAACTTATTAATCTCTTTATCTGTTATCATTTGTTTCCTTATCTACTAAAGAAACTCTAGTATAACACAACTGGCCGATTTGGCAAATGTAATACTTTAGTTCTCAAGCAAATCAGTCAACTATTCTGGAGTAGGTGACAGGAATCGAACCTGCATAAAACAGATTTGCAATCTGCTCCCTAGCCTTTCGGGTCACACCTACACTATCTCTGGCGGAAGATTAGGGAGTCGAACCCTATCTACATCTTTCAACGTAGTGCAGATTAGCAATCTGTTGCCTTACCGTCCGGCCCATCTTCCATGTTTGGCGGAGAGCAGAGGAGTCGAACCCCATCCACCTTTCAGCAGAACCTGGTTTTCAAGGCCAGTCGGGGAACCAACTCCCCTGCATTACTCTCCAAAAACAAAAAACCTCAGATTTTTTAGGTCTGAGGTTTGTGTATGAATTCTTTTTTACTTAAAACTTATACACAAACCCCACTTCCAAATGCCCATGAATTATCGGCGCAAATCTCTGTGCGATAATTATGTTGTAAGGATGTCGGTTTGGTCGAAAACATTTTTCTCTCTGTTTAAAATTTGTTTAAGTTTCTATTATATAGGCATTTTAATTGCCTGGCAAGCGAATTGTTGAAAATAAATTTGGTCCAGGTAGCAGGATTCGAACCTACCCCGTATCAATTATGAGTTGACGGCACTACCACTATGCTATACCTGGATTGGTCCGGCGTAGAGGAATCGAACCTCTATAAACACTTTAGAAGAATGTTGTCCTATCCGTTGAACGAACGCCAGAAAATTATTCGGTTATTACCTCCAAACTATCTCTTTTAAGCCAAAAGACCTCTCGGATCCTATCACTCTCTGGAGTGAATTTAGTTACAGGCAAAAACTCCACACCCTCTATCGTCCTAGTTTCCCAGCTCGAATAATGGTAATATTTTTCCTGATTTAGTTTGGAACGATAGTGGATTAATTTGTTTTCTGATTTCATTTTATGTATTCTACAATAAAAAAAGGGGACTATCAAGCCCCCTTGTTGTTTTCCAGCGACAAATTATTTTTTGTCTTGGAATCTTTCAGGATAGTTTAGACGTTCCCATTCTTCGTCTGATACGGGCCAGTAGTTATTCATCTTTAGTATTTATGGTAATTTTTTTAACAGCATCTTGTGCTTTTACCATATTCTCTAGCCAAATTTTTAACATACCGTTCACCATTTCAGCGTTCTTGATTTCAACCTTATCGGCAATCTTGAACTCATGTGAGAAGGCTCTATCTGCAATACCTTTGTAAAGGTACTGGTCCTTGACTTCCACATCTTTGTCATCATTGATATTACCATTCACAACCAAAGAATTACCTTTTAAAGTAATTTCAATATCTTGTTTTGAGAATCCGGCTACTGCCATTTCGATAACGAACTTGTCATCGGATACTTGTTTGATATTGTATGGTGGATATTTTGGCATATTCTTGGCCGCTAATTGGGCCAGACTTGAAAAGTCATCAAAGAACCCCACAGAAAATGGGTCAAAAGATTTTTGAAGCGATTTGATATCTGCTAATGATAGCATAGTTTTCTCCTTAAATAAGCAAGTTAATAAAAGTGATACCCCGAAGGCATATCTGCTGGTTACTTTATCCAGCGCCAACTACGAGTGGCAGTGAAATCTCTCGGACGCCTTTATACCGTTAACGTCAAAACAGCCCTAAGGTGGGCCTATTCTATCAGTATTTATACTACTTGTCAATTATTTTGTGGTTTTTTACCAATATTATATTTGGGTACCAATTGCCACTCATCTTTCTCTTTGTGAGACAAGATTTTAATTTGACTTAGAAAGATAGGTGGAGGGTTCTCCGTCTGTTCTTTCTTTACCACTTTTACCAAACCCCAATCTTCCAATAGATTTACAATAGCATTTCTACGGGACAGGTCGTTTTCGGTAATATCGGTTGGCTTTCCATCTAATGCAAACAACTCTTTAAAGTGTACCACATAGTACAAACCTTTCTTGTGGAGTATGTGGCAAGACTGGAATAATGTTTTATCTTTCTTGGAAGCAACACCAATACGTGTTAGTGTCTCTCTAACTTTTAGGAAATCATCTTTCTCTGCTAATGTCACTTCAACTAAATCTGTAATGTTAATCATGGCTTTTTCACTCCGCCTTTATCTGTTCTTATTTTTATTTCAGCGATTTGTTCAGCCGACAACAGAAGCAAGGCCTCTTTGGCCTTTTGATTGGAGTAACCAAAATACTCTTTTATACACTCCAAGTCCTTGTCGGTACTAGACTTTTGCCAAGGCTGGAACTTCCTCTTGACAGGTCTAATACTATTTAGAAGGTACTGGTATTGCATATCCTTATCAAGGGAATGGTATTTGTTCATCTCATTGACATACAAAACACAATCCATGTGGTAAGAAAGAGCACGATTGACCATGAAAGGAGAATACTCCTTCAGGTCTACATCGTCACGAAGATAATTAACTTTAGTTTGGAGAATTGATGGAACTATTTCTTTAAATAAATCTGCCATATTAATACCCCGAAACTGTGTACTTCTTTAGTTCCTTGATATTTTCGTCAGACATTTTCATTACAGGTATTAAAGCATCTTGTTCACGGTCAATTAAAACCATAACACGACCATCTTTAGTTCTATAATTTCTTGTAACAAAATTCTTAGGTTCTGCTCTGAAAATCCAACCAGCCCATTTATCATAATGTGATGGTGGAGGAACACAGACAAAATATAGTACATCAACTGAACGACATTTATTTAATTGATTAGGTTTAAAAGTAAAAGCATTTTGCATCACAAAAGGAACTTGTGTTTTAACTTCTACTTTTTTACCATCAACCAACATATCTTTTTCAGAATCATATTTGTTGATTGAAGATTCAACTTTTAAACCGAGACTACTCAACATATTGATTACGACCTTTTCACCAGCAAGGCCAAGCTCATTCATCATTTCTTCTCGGTTCATTTGAACTCACAATCGACCATAATTTCGGTCAAACAAGCAATCAAATTGATTTCAGCATCGGCAACAAAGGCAGCCTGATATTGGTACTTGGCCAATATAAGAACCATAGGAGGTACGGAGTTCGCCTGTAACGCTTCGTATAGTTTGTCATAGAGTGTTCTAAAGATACGTGCAGGATCGTTATCCAAGTTACTGGTGACCCATTTACGACAGTTAGCAAAGTCTTTTGTTTTAAGAGACTTTACCAATTCATTTATCTGCACATCGGAAACTGATGCCAAAATACCTTTGTCAATTCTGCCAACAATACTATACCGCTGAAGCTCATTAAGGATACGGCGATTATCAGGGAAATGCTTCGTAATAACTGCGGCAACAACCTCTTTATCATATTCAATCCCTTCGGTTTCTAATATATGTTCAACTCTCTTAAAGAACTGTGTGGCCATCTTGGCTTTAGAACCATTGGCCTTGAAGTCAATTACGGAACAACGAGAGTGTATCGCATCCATAATTCTGTTTTTAAAGTTACAAGTGAAGATAAAGGAACAATTGATAGAAACTTCTTCTATGATTCCTCTTAAGGCCTTCTGAGCATCTGCGGTTAGATTGTCAGCCTCATCTATGATAACAACTTTTTTACCACCAGAAAAACTCATCGAGGTGGCATAGTTCTTAACGTCTGTTTGAATAGTAGAAATACCACGGTTATCTGAACCATTGATAACCAGATAATCAATACCAATTTCATCACACATGGCTTTCGCCACAGTAGTTTTACCGATGCCGGCAGTACCAGAAAGTAACAGATTAGGAACTTCTTTTCTGTTTACATATTCCTGAAACGTAACCTTCATGGCATCAGGTAAAATACAGTCTTCAATTTTATGTGGGCGATACTTCTCTACCCACAAAGTGTGTTCTAATAACATTCAAATACCTCATAATATAATAATAAAAAATCAAGCGGTGGTCAACAAACGTTTCCATTGACCATTCACGTGTACATACAATTCACCGTCAGGACCAGGTTTCATCTTAACATCAACTGTTTTCTCGGTACCAGGAACAAACTTTTCCCAATTAGTTCCCATCAGTACATTACCAGTTTGTTCAATAGTCAGATGAGCCTTGGTGCTATTAAGCGGGGTAATGGATAGATTACCTTGTTGAGTATAAAATTCATAACCTGAGTAAGTTGGCGGAGGTTTTGGAGGTTCAATCTCACCGTATGTAGCACTAAACTGAAGATGACTATTGCCTTGTTCTTCAAGCATCTTAGCAAATTCAGAGTTAGTCTTTGGTGGTTCTGGTGTAGGAGCCGAGACAATAATCGGTTGATTGTTGGCCATTGCTGAAGAAGCGCCAGCAACAACCACACCTAATAAACCAAATCCTCTTAAGAAGGTTCTGCGACTCACTTGAGTTCTCCTAATGCCTCATATAATGATTCAAACTCAGATGCTTCGGTAACTTCATTACGGAAGTTTTGTTTGTATTCTGTTTTAGCAATGCGTTTGATAATCTTCTTAGGAATCTTAGAATTCTCATGTGATAGGTCTACAATATCTTTGATAGATTCATTCAATGCCTGAATTTTATTCAAACAAACAACAATCTCATCAATATTGCCTTTGAGGTCCTTCAACTGTTCCTCATCAAGCGTACCATAAATTGTATTAATCTTATCTACCATATCAACCTCCGAAAGATGACAGTTTAACTTCAACAGCAATCCAATAGTCTAGGTCAACTTTTGTGTTACCAAATGATGCCAAACCTTTAGAAGAAATCTCAACATCATAATGACCAGGAATCATTTTGAAATTATCTCTTAAGAATACTGCTTTGAAAGGTTCACCATTGCCATCAGCAACTTCAATAGAGTTACTATGTGATGTTGGGTTACCATCTTGTCCGATTGTACAAGTAGTAGCATAAATCTTACCACCATCAGATTCAAAAACAATATGTTCTGATTCTAGAATAGCAGCTGACTTCATAATTGCTTTGTAATCTTCTTCAGATAAAGTGAACTCAGCATCTTTAGAAGGCAATGCCAATGTTTTATCTGGTGCAGCCACGATTAGGTTCTTGGCAGCCTTACGATATTTAATCTTAGATTTACCTGATTTGAAGATAACGTTTTGGTCATCAAACTCCAACTCTGTAGCATCATTTATTGAATATACAGACAAGAATTGATTCAAATCATAGATACAAAAATCATCTTCAATTTGATCCTGTAATGTGGCCTTGGCCAATACAGTCTTGTTTGTAGACATGGTTGTTAGTGTCTTACCTTTTTTAAATTCAATACCTGAATTAATAGAGGCAAAGTTTTTTAATACGTTTACCGTATCAGCGGATAGTTTCATCATATAGCTCCTTCAATAATATGTTCAATTGTACTTGATCCAAAAGATTTTGTCAAGCAAGAATATAAATTTTCTCTCAAGTCTTCCAAGGTTCCATTGTTATGGATTTTGTGGTCAATATCTCCACCAACCCATGAGGTTTCAGAAGAATGTATTTGATTATCAATCAACCATCTGGCAGCTGAAATATCACCTCGGTTTGCTTTAGTAGCAATATCATACCAATGTGGATCAGGACCACGTTGTACTTCAATTAAGATTCCACCCTGTTCATGTATAAAATTCATTTCATTAGGAAAACGAACATCGGTAACAACATAGTTTGTACCAAAAACCATTTTCTTTTTCAGACTTAATATCCAAAAATCTTTATGAAATACATCTCTAACAGATTCTGTACCTAATAATTGTAATACTTTTCTTGGTGATATGGAGTAACCAAGTTCTTTAGACCAGAAATCATCAGGTTGTTCACGCCAGTCCCGTGATTCTTTAGTATCGCCTTCTAGTAAATGCCTAGGCCAACCAAACATAACAGAAGCTACGTCTTTAAGGTTACTGGCAAAACTAAGGGAGGTGAAACCCATTTCTTGTAGGATTTCACCTGCTGTTCCTTTTCCTGAACCAATAAATCCAAGAACACCAACTAACATTTTACATTTCCCCAACGTAGTTAGCAACTGCTGGCATATCTCCTTTGAAGTGATATGTGCCGATATGGTCAGTCTTCATCCAAGGACATAGGTGAATCTGTCCACCAATCTTACGCCACATTTGACAGAACATATAATCTTCTGATAGGTAACGGTCTGAACCACCACCAGTAATTGAATCAATAGTATCAATAACTGTATCAAAGAAAGCATGAATGTAACGTGTGCCGTCAAAGTGTGCTTGGCCAACGTGGTCTGGTTTGTAACGAATCTGTGGATACGCTTCTTCCATTTTAGCAAACACTTCACGCTTAACCAACATAAAGCCTGTACCAATTTCCATCACTTCTAATGGTTCTGTAACAGAGAACTGTGCAGTACCTTTAACTGGATTGAACACATAATCACCAGTAACTTTCTCCAAGTCTTGTGGATTGATTTGTGGGTTCTTCTCTACTGCCTTCTTAACAGATTTCCATTTGATGGCTTTCTTAGGATAAGGACCACCAATAACATCTTTGTCTAATGCCAATAAAGCAATAACGTCTTTAGGATCAAAGTGAATATCTGAATCTAAAAACAATAGATGTGTACAGTCGGAACGATGGATAAACTCATCCACCAAATAGTTTCTTGCTCGTGTGATTAAAGACTCATTGAAAAGAAATGAGAATTTCACTTGTACTCCGTATTGTAGGCATAGGGCTTGTAAGTCTAAACAAGCTTTACAATATAACCCATGGTTCATACCACCATACATGGGAGTTGCAATGAATAACTTTTTCTTCTGTAATTCTTCTTTCTTAATTGAAATTTCCATTATCTCTCCAAAATAATAAACGAAAAAAGGGAGTCCAACTAATGGACTCCCTTTTCAGACTGCCTTTAGATTAGGCATTGAAGCTGTAACCAGCGGAAAGAGCGGCACGAACCAAAGCTTTAGTTGGTTTACCTAGACGGTAAGAAGCAACTTTAACGCCATCAGCGTTACGCTTGTAGTTAGTGTAGATGCAATAACCTTCTTGACGAAGTTCATCAATACGTGCTGACACGTTTTGAATACCGAAACGGCGTCTAGCTTGCTCGGTCGTGAAAGTGTTGTAACCCTCTGTCTTAGACAAAGCGTTTAACATTTTTTGTTTTGCTGATAATTTAGCCATAATAAACTCCTAATAATAAAAAATAACGAAAGCTTGTTTTAAACAAGTGTTGTAAGTATAACACAAATCCTTACAACTGTCAAGCGTCCTATCGACCAACTTGTGGTAAATATTTCGCCTTGGTTTCCTCCCATGAGAGGTATATCAAGTCATCATAGAATAAGGATTCATAAGAAACATTATTCTTTTTCTTCAACATTGATATTCTACCCTTTGCGTATTTGGTCTTCCACAACTCCGCAAGGGTTTCGGTAGAGTTGTCAAACAACTTTACCAAATCTTTATCACCAATCTCTTTTCTCAAATACTCATTCGTATTAGTATATAGTGGGGAAAAATAAATTCCACGTTGGTGTTCGGTACGAATGAGATTCTTAGGTATACCAAGTTTGCCATAAGCAAAGTTTAGTGACCTATTCTTATGGTCTCTCTTAAGTGGAAGGCCTTGTTGATTCTTGGCTTCCCACCATTCAAAGTATTTTCTAGTATGGTTCTCTTTGATCCAATCAAAAATCATTCTAGAGGTAGTACGTTTAGGTTCAAATGCAACTGATCCGCTAGAGAATCCCATTTTATTCCAATGATCCAAACCATCATACTGAGACAAACCATTAGATTTGGTGTTACCATATAAAGAGGTTGTAGTGACGCCAACAAGTGTATCTCCATAGCGTTCCTTCCAATCTTTTTCTACTGTGTCTGACAAACATAATAGTGCAAGTAGTTTACCGCCCATGTAATTGAAACCCAACGGCTGCAATGGAACAATTGTAGAACCGATTGCTGTATGATTAATCATATGTTGTTGAGTCTTTACATCTCTAGACCAACCAATTGCATTATCTCTTGGTGTCAAATCTAGAAAGTCGGAACTAATACAAATGACACCGAGGTATTTATCGGTCTTCTCATCAACTACGGTATAAAAAAGATTACGACCAATATTAGAATTGTTCTTCATTGTGGAAGAAAAGGTCCTGATGGCGTTCCATGTCTCTGCCAAATCACCGTTAGATAATTTAAGTATGGGCTTCAAACATTGATACTCATCAGGATGTGTAGGCATCCAAAATTTAGATTTCACTTTATTGATTAAGTCCATTTGAGCAGGATCAACCATTTGCATCTCAGTACCAAAAAGTGTGTTTACTTCTTGCATCGGATAACGTTCATGTATCTCAGACCATTTCTGATATAAGGTATACTCACGTACATCCATCTGTGAAGCGTAGGTCAAATCCTTGATGAGAGTTTCTTTAAGTTGCTCAGTATCAATGTGTTCAAATGATTCAACAGGATTCTTTTCTGACCATTCATCCCATTGTTTATCTACATAATCTATTGGAGTTGCCATTATTGTGTCGCTTGTACCATTTTGTTTTGTGCTTTGAAATAACGTGTCATCATCTTAGTTACTTTGTCACGTTTCTTAAAACCACTTTGTAGTGCTAGTGGTTTTGCTTTCATAGTATACACTATTCCGTCCATGTGGTCAAGCTCATGTAACCAACATCTTGCACTCATACCAACATAATTGGCTTCTTTCCATTCTCCAGTATAATCTTGGTATTTTACCCAAATCTTTTCCGGTCTGGTGATGCTCAAGGACAAACCAGGAAACGATAAACAAGCTTCTTTGATATGTACTTCACCCTCTGTTTTCATCAATACAGGATTAAAGAATGCCACATATTCTTGTCCGGCACCCATAACAAACATACGATATGGGAATCCACATTGGTTGGCAGATAAACCATAACCATTATTCTTAATACAGGTTTCTACCATTGATGAGGCAAAGTCGGCTGCATTGATTGGTGCATTGTCAAAATCAAACTCAGGTAATACCTGCCTAAGAATCGGATCGGTTTCAGGAACTAAATCAAATATCTCAATACTTTCTACGGTTTGTGTACCCGTACCAGTATCAATAACAATTGTATCATCATGTTTTTGTTTCAAAGCTGTCATTTTGCTATCCTACTAAAGTTGTTATGTTTCTCAAACTTAATTACCGACCTAAACTTGTCAAAGAGTTGGTCACCCTTGTGTGATATAACAAATACGTTTGTATCTGTACCTATCTCATTAATCAATTTCATAAATTCTTCCGTACCAGTTAAATCAAGACTTGAATCAAACACCTCGTCAAGTATTAATAGATTGGTATTGGTAGAATTCTTTAACTTGGCAATTTGTCGCCAGGTAAATAATAAGGCCAAGTCAATACGCATCTTTTCTCCTTCGGAGAAATTAGCATAAGAAAACTCATCACGATGCCTACTCTTAATTGTTTCATTGAAATTCTCGTCTATGTTAAAGTTAACAAAGAAGTCCATGGCAGTCAGGTACTTGTTGATTAACTTATTCATAATTGGCAAGTATTGTTTGATGATTCTAGTTTTGATACCAGTATCTTTCAACAATGTGGCCGCATAATCATAATAATGTTTATTAACCGATAAGGTTTCACCCTGAGTATTGTAATCAGCCAATTCAGATTTCAAATCCAATAACTTGGCATTTACTTCTGCCATGTTATCTTTTCTTGTGGTCAACTCACCAATCTCTTTATTTAATTTTGCCATATAGCTTGTTATGGCTGATATAGTAGAAGTATGTTTAACTATTTCATTACTATGTGCGTTGATATGTTTAACGACATCACCAATTTCTGTCAATCTGGTGTTGAGTTTGTTAATCTCCGCTGTAATTTCTTCAAGACCCTTTTGTTGAGTATTGATTTTATTTTTCCGTTCGTTGACTTGGAGTTCTTTGAATTCTCCGTCAATTGATTGTCTACAGGTTGGGCAGTTGTCGTTTTGTTCATAGAATTCGATATCCTTTTTAACTTTTTTAATGTTAGACTCTACCTTAGCTTCTAATTGGAAAAGTTTCTTGTTCTTCTTTTCCAACGAATCACTATCCGCAATCTTAGACTGTAATACATTAATATGTTTTTGAATCAGTATAATATTTCTATTGAGTTTATCCAAGTGTTCTTGGTTCTCAACCAACTCATCACGTTTCTTTTGTATTTCGGCTTCGTTATGTTTCTTGTTTTCTTCTATGTTCTGGTTCTGTAGTGTAATCTTTTCTTCGGTCAAAGAAATGGCATACTTTATTTTAGATGCCTCATCTTTAATTTCCGATAACTTATCTTTAACCACAGAGTTCATTGACGAAAAGATTTGGATATCTAATAAATCTTCAATGATGTTCCTACGGTCACCAGGAGATAACTGCATGAAAGGAACAAAAGAGGCGGAACCAAGGATGACTACTTGCGTAAAGGACTTATAATTTAGTTTGAGAATGAACTTCTCTAAATGTTCCTGATAGTCTTTTGCTTTCGCATCCTGGTTCACTAAAACACCGTCACAAAAGATTTCAAACGTATTGGGTTTAATACCTCTTATAACTTTGTATTCTTTCTTACCAATCTTAAACTCAATTTCAATAACACAGTTTTGGCCATTGATAGAGTTCAGTAGTTGTGGTTTGTTAATCTTACGAAATGGTTTACCAAAAAGACCGAAACACAAGGCATCTAAGATAGTTGACTTGCCGGCACCATTATGTCCAATAATAAGTGTATTAGTAGACTTGGTAAAATTAACTTCTGTGAAAGCATTGCCTGTAGATAACAGGTTCTTCCATCTAATCTTTTCAAATAATATCATGCTGTTTCAGTATTCAATGCTTCTACATAAACTTCTTGTAATATATTCTTTAGAACGGTGTTGTCAATACTATCATCTTGTATAGTATCCACGTACTTGTTGAGTATAGTAATCGTGTCTTGAGCTTGGTCAACCATTTCTTCATCTACACCCTCCGTTAACTCGGTAAAATCTTCAACAATAGTAATGTCGATTGGATTGATATTATACAAGTTATTCATAAACTTGTCAAACAAATACGGGTTGGTTTTGTTAATTACTACCACCTTAACGTATGTGTTGGCATAACCTGTCATATCTTTATTAGTTATTTCGGATATAGTTTCGGTTTTATCATCGTAAACGATACGATGAAACATTATATTTGGATTAGGAATAAAATCAAGGTCGTGAGTATCCAAATCAAAGAGGTGGAAACCACGAGTATCGTTGTAATCTTGCCAAGTAAGTTCGTAGGGATTACCAAGGTAAGTAATGCTATCGGAACTAGAACGGTGATGATAGTGACCGCTAAAAGTCTGTTGAAATTTTCTAAAAATATCACGTTTGAGTCCTTCTTGTGATGGCATACCACGGTGCATGGCAAAGCCTTCAATCTCAAAATGGCCACAACATACGGTAGCAGAAGTGTTTTTAATTTCTGCCAAAGCTATATCATAGTTTTCGGCATTGATCCACGGAATCATACACACATCATGTGAGGTGTCTGCGTATTGTAGGTGTATTGTTTGTGGAGAATCAATAACGTTGATGTTCGGATACTCACCTAATAATAAGGCCACCGAATTAACGTCATTGGTATTTTTGAAGTACGTATCATGGTTACCAGCCAACATATGGACAGTAATGTTACGTTGTAATAACCCATTAAAGAACATTTCTTTTGCTCTCTTAAGGGTATAGAAGTTTACATACTTACGCCTGTCAAACGTATCCCCAAGTATGAGAACAGTAGATATATGCTCATTATCCAAAGCAGGAAAGAAAGTATCCGTATAAAATTTCTCATAATAATCTAAGAAATGAATCGAATCATTCCTTGCTCCGAAGTGTTGGTCAGTAATTAGTGCTATTTTCATCTGTCGAATTGTATCATAATATATTACACTTGTCAAGCCGGCTCTATAAACTTCTCCAGGCCTTTCGGTTTCTTCTTGGCATCCTTCTCATCTTTCTTATTCTTTTTGGCAATCTCATAGTTCTCTATGAATTCACCGATATTATCATACAATTCAAATTGTCTGGTAGAACCATCTTCAGATTCCAACATCTCAAATTCATCCAAAACACCAAACATTTCGGTAGCTTTGTACTTGATGTATAGTTGTTTTTTCTCCTTTTGGATCCTCCTAAGGAAGGCATAGAAGATTACTTGTGTAAAATAGGCAAATGGATTCTTAGATTTGGTTTCATCAAAGTTGGCAAAGTACATAAGACAGTTTTCAATACCATCCGCAATCATTTCATCACGGTAGGTATAGTTAATAAAGTTTGGCTTATGTGATAACCCTTCGGCAATCTTCATAAAACACTCACCAATATAATTTGGTATTACCGGTGCTGGTAATTTCTTGTCTTTGGCTTCTTTGGCCTTGGCTTTATACTCTGCCAGTGCTTTCAGGAAGTCTTCGTTATTAATGTAATTCTTGGTTTTCTTAGGGGTGTTCATTCAAATATACCATAAAAAGTTGTTGACAAAGGGCTTGACAATGTGATATAGTCCACGGTGTAGTCCCATGATGTTAATGAAATATTAAATCTTTACCTGATTTATTAATTTCTTCCATAACTTCCATCATATTGGACATCTCCTCATCAGATAAATCTTCCATAGACTTTACTTGCAGAGTTTTGGATTGTTCAACTGTATCGAGGTAGTGTTCTATCATCTCATCATTGGGATTCATCTTGAGAAGTACATCAGCAACATTTATTGTGGCTAGATTCTCGGTAATCAAAGAATGTGGTAAGTAGTTTAACAATACCAAGTGTCCTTGATTACCTCTAACGTGTTCTACGTGCATTAACATCGGATCATATAAGATTACGTAGTCGTCTACAAAATCCATATGTGCAATAATATCATGGTTAGTTTTTAATCTAATGATTTGAATACTATTTTCCATTTTTGAGTCCTATGTTGTAAAGTTTAAATGAGAACTGCTCCTCATTATATATCTTTGTTCTTTCCACAAAATGTCTCAGAGTGAAGTTCATATGTTTCTTATGTCTCATGTCATCGGCTATGTCATAGAGCGTAGCTTTTTCCTTACCTTCCGAGTTCCGAAGACCCCGTCCAATAGATTGAAGATTACGAACTCGTGACTTTGACGGAGATGCGAAGATAATATTATGTAAATTACGAATGTTAATTCCAGTACTGAAAGTCCCAAAAGAAGCCACAATAATAGCATCATTTTCTAACTCCATAATTCTTCTTATTTCTTCACGATCCGCTGTATCCGTTCCGCCATGGACAAAGAAGACTTTTCTCTCTCCAATCTTCTCTGAATCCTTAATCATATTATACAACATTTTACCATGTCTGTCTACCATCTGATAGAGAACAAGTGTATTCTTACCAAGAGATAATGCAAGATTTTTAATGAACTTATTTCGTTGTTCGTTTTCAATGAGATATGATATCTCCGTTTGATAGTCCGCATCCACCATCTGTTCACAAATATCCGCCGGATGTTTAAGTACCAAACATTTAATCTCAAAGTCTGATACCTTACCTTGTTCCATCAGTTCTTTTGTGGTGATAACCTTCTTCACAGCACCAAATAGACCTTCTAATACCAGTTTATGTGTCTTGGTACCATCTAAAGTACCTGTCAAACCTACACGATACTTGGCATTTATACAAGAAGTCATTATATGGGCTAACGATTGAGCCTTGAATAAGTGTGCTTCATCACCAATAATATAATCAAATTGGTGAAAATATTCTTCAGGCAATGTGTACAATGATTGCCATGTGGAAATGGTTAGGGGTTTGTCCGTCATCTTATCTTTGCCTTGATAGATGCGGTGTATATATTGTTCTAATGAACCATTGGCATAGTCTCCAAAGTCGGAGAATAACTGTTCAACCAAAGAAGTCGTAGGAACGATTATCAGACCTTTCAAGTCTTGATACTGATACAGTTGTCTAAAGATAAGGTAGATGATTAGGGACTTACCTGAGGCGGTCGGAGACAACAGAAGTGCTCTACGTTTCTGCATTGCTTCAATGTAAGCGTCCATTTGATGGTCGTTGACCGTGATTGGTTTGCCTTGACTGTGTATGTTCAATGATTCAAAGAACTTTTTGGCATGATATACTGAATGTTCATCTTCCAAGTCTGCTCGTGTGTCATCGTATTCGTATGTGTAACCACGGTCAGTAAAGAATTCTTCAATATATTTTAAGAGGCCATGATAGATTTGACAATTTCTTAAATCTAATAAACGAATCTTTCCGTCCCAAACCCTATTTTTAAAGGCAGGAGTAAATTGATGACCAGGTACTAAGAATGTGAAGTACTCGGACATTTCTCGAATGATATGTTTCTCCGCTTGAATTTTAACATATACTTCGTTTACTTTGGATATTATTACGTCAGACATAACCTTCGCTTCTCAAATAAAAGTAAATGGAAACTCCTATAAAATAAAAGACAACATAAAACAAAGCTTTTGCTCTGAACATTGTGGCCGCAAAAAGCATACCCAACATAAACGAGAAAAAGTTTAATGCGTGTCCTGATATTGTAAAGAAGTTATTGTCCACCTACAAATCTCTCCCACGATATAAAGTCTCTGAGTTGCCAGGTTCTTTGTTTAAGTTCATTCATTATAGATTCCAAGGCCGTAACCACTTCTTCGTGGTATACTTTCTTTTCTTGGAGTTTGATTAAGTCTCCGTCCGCATCGAGATAGGTGCTGACATCAGACTTGAGTGTGAATTGGAATGGTTCCCAACCAAATTCTTCCAATTGTTCTTGTGATAACTTGCCTGTGTAATACTCCCATTTAACTTTCTTCATACGTTGAAAGTCAAAGAAAGCCTTCTTGGAGGCAATCTTATGTTTGGTAAGAATCTGTAGGTATTTGCTGTGAAGTATTGGTATACGAATCAACTCCTTGGACGGTTCCGTCTGGTCAATTATCGCATCTTTTTCCCAATATTTAAGTATCTGTTCAAGTGTTTCCATAATCTATCCTCAAATAAAAACATTATATCATATATTACTTATGCCGTCAATATTTCGTAGTAGTCGTATCTGAATGTTGCCGAAGCTGTGATGATATCATCTGCCGACAGTTTGGTATCGAAGTCTATATCTGAAATACTGGTTGGAAATACGTTGTGGTAATATATTCTTAGGTTAGAATTGTTTAAATTGGTAAGTATTGTCAAAGTGGCATCAGAAACATTGTCACTAGGATTCTTGTTACGACCTTCAAAACCTTCTGGATTGGCAATCTCATTCATCCATTTTTGTAGGTTTTGCCATGTTACCAAATCCTCATCCACAATAAATGTAATGTTTAATGGATTATAGGTTAACTTAGTACCAGGAGAATATAGATTAACAAATGGCGTAGGTCTGTCTATATCATCCAAAGCAATACCAGGTAGATTAACCATCTGGCAAAAGTATTGCATTGCACCAACTCTATCAAAAGTCAACAAGAACTTTGTGGGTTGGAGAAAGTTTGTATTCTGAGGGTTTCTGTTTAGTGCTGTCATATTACTATTTAGGAGCTAAAAAAAAGGGACCCGAAGGTCCCTTTTAAATGTCACTCTTAACGGTGACTCCCATACCGAGTGGGATTACATCAAGTTTTTAACACCGAAAATACGGTAGTAAACGTTTGATTGTGAGTCTAGACGACCATTACCGAAAGTTGTACCTTCAGCAAATGGGTTCGCTACCATGCCGTAACGTGTCTTGAATCCAATTTTTGGTTGGAATGTGAACTGGTCAACTGCACGAACCATTTGTAGAGGAACGTAAGGACAGTAGAATAGACCAGCGTCATAAGGAGAAGAACCCTTATAACCAACAGTAACCAATTCTTGGTTAGATGTGTAACCACCAAAATATGGGTCAATGTACACTTTGATACGACCGTGTAACATACCAGCAAATGTATTGCCTGTATCGTCAACTTGTAGGTCAGCTTGTAGAGCAGGAGTATAAGATAATACACCAGCCATTGCCATTGCTGAAGCTACGTCAGAAGAAACGATAAGAACGTTACCTTTACCTCTACGAGTCTGTTTTGCAATTACGTTAGCATCACGTTCGATTTGGAAAATCAAACCTTTGAAACGTTCAACTGACCAACGACCGTTTGAGTCTGTATCTAAGTCGAAGAAACCTGGAGTTGTAACACCATACTGAGCACCCAACTTAGCGTTGTTGTAAATAGTACGGATAACTTCACGGTTAATCTCAGCCAAAATTTCTGTAGATAGAATGTTTGACAATTCTGTTTCAGCATCCAAACCATGGATTGCTTTCAAGTCTTGTGCTAATTCTAGTGAGTACTCAGCCTTCAAAGCACGTGATTGAGCAGTTACAGTAACTTTCTCAATTGTGAATGCCATTTGAGCAAACGCTGTATTACCATCAGAACCCAAGTATTCAGCGATGCTTGTTGGCATTGCGATACCAGATGTTGTGTTAGCAGAAACTTGGTTTTGGAAGTTTGTTGATGTATCAGTAGCGTTTGTACCTGTGAAACCGTATGGGTTTGCAGCAGAACCAACACCAGAGAACATTGTATTAGCTTCGTTATAGAATGCTTCAGCGTAACCGTTACCAGAACCAGGAGCACCTTGACCAGCGTAACGAGCACGCATTGCAAAGATTAGACCTGTTGGACCA
>Ga0208867_1000022_pt1 | contig 56812 bp, 32 predicted proteins | sample CryBogCBE05Oct08_FD_185505 | JGI IMG/M metagenome (GOLD analysis project Ga0208867, IMG submission 185505) | Freshwater microbial communities from Crystal Bog, Wisconsin, USA - CBE05Oct08 (SPAdes) (version 2) | ecosystem: Environmental > Aquatic > Freshwater > Lake | place: Crystal Bog... | reverse complement strand
TAGGTGTAGAAATCCAAAATCATACTCATCAGAACATTTATTCTAAACGTGATGTAAAGGTTGAAGCGTCAGGAATTGTATATTCCTGATTAGCGGTTAAGTACAATTAATAAAAAAAAGAGCGACCTCGTCGCTCAGGGGTAGCTACGTCCTGAATTCGTAATTACTTACTAGGCAAGAATTAACGAGGCAAAAAAATGCTTAATGGATAATGAAGAAGTATCAAAATTTGTTCTTGCTGAAGATGAGCGAAATTTTATTAAAACTATCCTAGATATAGAAGAAAAATTCTTCAAGATCGCAAACAGTGGAGCAAAAATCAAAACTGAAAATCCAACTTACTTAATCTCAAGGAAATGTTATTAATTATTCTTTGGATAGAAAACGTAGTTTTTCTCAATCTGAATTTCTCTAAAAATACCCAAACTAACTTGCTTTTCTATCACATTGTCACCCTTTGAAGCTTAGATTCATTCTCTGTTAATTCTAGGCCTTGGTTGCCCTAGCGCGAAAAACCCTTCAATCATTAGGCAAAAAGGCTTAGGAGCGGGATGGACTTGTAAAAGATGCTTCAACCATCAACTTAAGTTCACCTCACAAGGTGTTCAAAAAGCATGGGGAGGCATTATTGCCGTTTTTTTTGCTTCAGCCACTCAACGGTACCTTCGGGGACGTAAGGAGTGATGTCTCCTCCGTAATTGAAGATTTCTTTGACCATGCTGGAGCTAACAAAGTAAAGATTTTTTGTTGTCATCATAAAAAGTGTTTCTACATTAGGATTGAGTTCTCTATTCATGCTTGCCATCAGAAATTCATACTCAAAATCACTTGCTGCTCGTAGACCTCGAATGACGGCAGAAACGTCATGGTCTAAAGCGTATTGCATCATGAGGCCTGACCATTGATCTACCTTGACTCGGTTTCGTTGAGAAGTCACCTGACGAATCAATTGTACTCTTTCTTCGGGAGAGAGGAGGGGATTTTTGATGCTGGAACTTGCTACTACCATCGTAATTTCTGAGAAAAAATTCAAGCTGCGGTCGAGGATATCTAAATGTCCATTCGTGATGGGATCAAAGGAACCTGGATAAATAGCGCGTTTATTTTCAAATTTCATAAGCGATAACTTGTGATGAGGGTGTTTGCGTATTTTTTTTGTTTTATAGGTAAAAGTGTTTTTAACGGGGGTTTCATTTTTTCTGATTCTACCAATAAAAAACCCGAAGGCTTGAGTAAAATGCTCCAAGGCCAATCTTTAAAAAGTTCGTCTAATTCCTGCTGGTAGGGAGGATCTGCGAAAATCAGATCAAAAGGTCCTAATTTTTTTAGTTCAGGCAGAGACTGGTCAATGGACTTTTTTAATAGGATGGTTTGATTTTCCACGCCTAAGAGATGGATATTTTTCTGAATGCTTTGAAAAGCGGCAGGATCTTTTTCTACAAAAACCACTTTTTCGGCTCCTCGAGATAAGGCCTCTAAACCCATGGCTCCAGATCCCGCAAAAAGATCCAAGACCTGAGCACTTACGACTTGAGATTGAAGACTGTTAAACAAAGCCTGACGAATGCGAGATTGAGTCGGTCTTGTACGATTCGAACTGGGAGTTTGAATCCAACGTCCGCAAAAAACCCCTCCTGTCAATCGTATCACGGCCTCAATTCTATCCTAACGCTGTGTGCCTGGCAAGAAAAAGATTCTGTCAAATCCTTGTGCTGGGATGCAGGGTGAATTTTTCTGGTTGAAAAAGAGTTTTTCGTCTATCAGTGGGATTGTGAAAAAAAAAAGTTTGTTTTTTTTAGTGATTGTCTGGGGATGTGCGGGCCCTTCTTACGATCAGGGGGTGGCTAATTCACTTGAAATTCAATCGGTCATTGAGCAGGTGAATGAAGCGCTTGCTGTGGGAGATTGTGTGACCGCTTATCGGGCTATTTTTCCTCTGTATAATAGCACTAACTCGAATAATGCGATTCGAGAGGCGATACTTGCTACTTATGGTTGTTATGCACGAGTGAATCCTATTTCCTTGATTGCTGAGATGATCTCTGACTCAAGTCAGTTAGGTAACGCGGGGTTATTTGGATTTTTAGTCAAGCAATTTCCTTCTCAATCCTATCCGGATGATAAAATCCCGCAATCCGCAGAGGATGGAATCGATGTTGCTATGGCCATGATTCAACCTGGTACTGTTTTGATTCCGCAGTACACGTTAAATGCTGGATCCAACAATCCCCAGTCTTTGCTTTATACCGATCGAACGAGCGATGCTAACGCCTACTTATTGTTTTTGTCTATGGCGCTTTTGGGGTCTTTAGCGTACCGAAATGGATCGCCTAATGCAAGTTTTCAGAAGACTGTGCCTCTTCCCTGGAGTAATGCAAGTGCGATGGCGGGAGATGGATGCGCCTATGCCGGAGCTTTGCTTCATCTTGCCGATTCTCTTTCTTTTTTGGTGCACAATGATGCATCCAGTGTGGGGTCGGTGTATCAGTCGATTCAGTCGTTTTTACAAGGAGGATTAGACCTTGCGTGTCAGGCCGGATGCACTCTTTGTGGTGTGAGCTGCACGCGTTGTCCTGTCACTCTGAGAGACCGTATGTCTTGTCAGGGATCCTCACAAGATGTGAATTCTTGTGCAGCGGCTGGCATTGTTACGTTCGTGAACGCAGCATGGTAAGGGTTTATTTGATCCTAGGCATCATCTGTTCGTCTTGGGCTTGGGCTGAAAATACCTCGTATTACTTAAGCCCTGAGGCGCAAGCGATGGGCAATGCCTTGACAGCGATTGCTTCAGATGATCAAGCTTTGTTTTATAATCCTGCGGCGTTAGCTGAGGTTAAAAATTGGAGTTTACGTCCTATTGCTCTGACCTTGGTAGGTTCAAGTGATCTTTTGAAGACAGGACAGTCTCTTAGTTCTCTCAAGAATGCTACTGTCAATGACTTAAATTCTTTTTTAAATAAAAATCTTTATGCCCAGGCTCAGGTGACCTCCAGTTTTGTCATGCCGGGTTTTGGAATAGCACTGATCAATCATGATGACGCTAGGTTGCATCTTCAAAATCCGTCTTTTCCTCAGGGGTATTTAGGATACCAGGCAATTCAAGGGGTTCAGGTGGGTTTTGGAACGAAGATGTTAAGCTTCGATCAGCGTAAGGGGGTATTGAATTTTGGGATGGCTGCGAAGGTTTTACGTCAAAAGGGGTCTATCATTTCGATCACTCTGACGGATGTGATGACCACTGATCCCTCAGCTCTTTTGAATCAGGTGAATTCAGATGGGTCTACAGGTTATGGTCTGGATCTAGGTTTTCAAGGGATCTACCGTCTTACGAAGAGACTGAAATTGCTCGCTTCATTGAGTTATACAGATATCGGTAATACAAGTTTTAGGACCACTGCTTTTGAGGGTGGCTTCACTGGTGGGATGGCTTTACAGTATCGAAGTCGTGATGCTGTCACCACTTTAGCTTATGACTACTCTAACATCTTGGATAATTTAGACTGGCGAAAGAAAAATCATTTTGGGTTGAGGCTTCAATTAGATTGGGTATCCTTTTTAGTAGGCATCAATCAGATTTATTTTACTTATGGGTTAGCGGTTAAGTTCGGACTGGTTCAGTTGATGTATGCTTCTTACGCGGAGGCTTGGGGACCTTTGGTCCATCAGAATCCTCAGAGAAATCAAGTCCTTCAGGCTTCTTTAAAAATTGCTTGGTGAGGGGCGTTCAGCCGGTATTCCATCTGAGTTCGGATGGTGAGGCTCAGTACGATTAAACTTTAAGAAAGTCTCTTTTTTTGAGAAAAGGGGGGCGTGTTACGTAAAGTTTTTATTTTAGACACGAATATCTTGCTTTTTGATCCTCATAGCTTTTTTCAATTTGGAAATCATGATGTGGTCATTCCTATGGTGGTGGTGGAGGAAATTGATCGGTTTAAGCGGGATGTGAGTGAAAACGGACGGCATGCTCGTCTTTTTTCTCGACTCATGGATGGCTTGCGTAAGCAGGGTGAGCTTGCTCGGGGGGTTGCTCTGCCTCAGGGTGGTGTTTTAACGATTGCCTTGGGGGGGGATGGTCTGCCTGTTGAGCTTCCGATGGATGCCGTAGACAACAGGATTTTGTCGCTTGCTTTAAAACTTCAAAAAGAGAACGTTGATCGGAAAGTAGTTTTTGTCACGAAAGACATTAATTTGCGGATTAAAGCAGATGTTTTAGGCATTTTAGCGGAAGATTACCAGGGTACAGATCGAGAGCCTGAAGCCCTTTATTCTGGGATTAAGACGATTGAAGTGCAAACCCAAGCTTTGGAAGCATTTTATCAGCATAAAAAACTTGGTCTTGAAGCGTTGGGGGTGGCTTTAAAACCGAATCAGTACGTGATTTTGAAGGATCCTTCGTGCTCTCAGCATACGGCGATGGCTCGTTACTCTCAGGCTTTGGAAGCTGTTGTGAGCATTTTCAAACCTGTAGAAGGTCTTTGGGGTATTTTTCCAAAAAATGCTGAGCAGGCCTTTGCGATGGACGCTTTACTCAATGATGATATTAAGCTCGTGAGTTTAGTAGGTAAAGCGGGGACAGGCAAGACCCTTCTTGCGATTGCTGCAGGTTTAGTGAAAACGGTGGATGTCGGATTTTATCGGAGACTTTTAGTTTCAAGGCCTGTTTTTCCTTTAGGCAAGGATATTGGATTTTTACCAGGCAATATTGAGGAAAAATTAAATCCTTGGATGCAGCCTATTTATGACAATATCGACTTCTTGTTTGCAGTGATGCAAAAAGGCAAAAAGCGTTTTCATGGCTGTCAAGAGCTTTTCCAGCAGGGGCTTCTGCAGGTTGAGCCTTTGACTTACATTCGAGGAAGATCGATTCCTCAGCAGTACTTCATTGTCGATGAATCTCAGAATCTGACTCCTCATGAAATTAAGACGATTGTAACGCGTGCGGGAGATGGTACGAAAATTGTTTTAACAGGAGATAGTTGTCAAATCGATAATCCTTACGTGGATTCAGTGAATAATGGTCTGGTTTATTTGGTTGATCGATTTCAAGATGAGTCGATTGCGGCCCATGTCACCTTGACTCGTGGGGAGCGATCGGTGCTTTCGGAGCTTGCCAGTCACTTACTGTAATTTTTTTGTCAAAAGATGTTGAAGTTCATACTTCAGATGTTTCAGGTAAGTCTTTGAAAATTTTTGCATTTCTATGCTTTCACAGTGCAGGATGAGGGCTTCAAAAAGGACCTCTCCTTGGATGATCATTTCAAGGGAGATGCTATCGAATGTGGAGCGTTTTTTTTGAAATTCAATGAGCTCTTCGAGGAGTTCTGTTTTATTCATTTGTTTTAATTTTAAAGTATAAGCTCCGCGATTTCTTTGCGCTTTTTTATATTCTTTAAATTGGTTTAAAAATAAGATCATGAGCCTTCCATTTCTTTCAAAACTTAAGGATGTGTTAGCAAAAAGGGGACCACAGTTAATGGATGGAAAAGAGCCGGAGAAGATGAAGTGCAAGAGCAACAGAAGCAGTCAGTTGTTGAAGGTTTGGACAAAATACTTCAGAAAGAGACTCAAAGAACCGAAAAAAAAGACATGAAGCAATTAGCTTGGATCGGGTGTTTTCTTTTTGGGGCCTGGGGGATGGCCTCTCAAGATAGCTTGACTAAAAGGATCGATGATGAATTCAAAATTTCTCGATTTAGTGCTTCTTGGGAGAAGCCTGATTCGAATGCAACACGTGAAGCTGTTATTCCTTTGACATCAGAGACTTCTCAAGAGCTGTCAGTGATTGTTTCTGAGCAGGGTTTTTTTCCGAAGGAAATTTTTGGCACGAGGGATGTTCCGCTTAAGATTTTTTTGACCAGTGCAGCTGAAAAATCGCTTTGTTTTGTGATGGAAGATTTTCATATTTATAAGCAGGTCACGCATGAAAAAGTGGGGGAAGTGTTTTTTGTGCCTCGGGTTTCTGGTAGGTTTCGTTTTTACTGCCCTATGGATGGCATAGAGGGTACATTTTATGTTAGAGATCCCCACTGAGGGGATGCTATGGGTGTTTTTGAAGATTCTGTGGGTGTGTTTTTAAGTCCTATTCAGGCTTACTTGAGCAATGAGGAAGTCTCAGAAGTTTTAGTGAATGGTCCTGGGGAAATATTTATAGAAAAAAAGGGGATTTTAGAGAAAACAGATGCCAAGTTCATGGATGAGCAAGCGCTTCAAGCAGCTGTCAGGAATATTGCTCAATTTGTCGGAAGGCGCATTGATGATGAGAATCCTATTTTAGATGCGAGACTTCCTGACGGAAGTCGTGTAGCAGCGGTTCTTCCTCCCTGCTCCAAAAAAGGGACGACTTTATCGATTCGAAAATTTAGTAAGGGCAGTCCTACCTTTATGGATCTCATTCAAAAGGGGTCTTTATCGAAAGATGCTGCACGTTTTTTAGATGTTTGCATCTACCTTGCCAAGAACACCATTATTTCTGGAGGAACTGGATCGGGAAAAACGACTTTGCTCAATATCTTGGGCTCTCGGATTCCTGGACATCAACGCCTTTTAATTATTGAAGACTCTTCAGAATTAAAAATTCAAACGGATCATGTGGTGCTTTTTGAGAGTAAGCCTGCGGATTCTGTGGGCAAAGGTGAGGTTTCTATTCGAGATTTGCTAAAATCTGCTTTAAGGTTGAGGCCTGATCGGATTGTGGTGGGAGAAGTGCGAGGCCCTGAGGCTTTAGATTTGATCACTGCTATGAATACAGGGCATGGGGGATCGATGGGAACGACCCATGCGAATACCCCTTACGATGCCTTAGTGCGGTTGGAGACTTTATCGATGATGGGAGGTACTCAAGTTCCTGTCGGAGCAATTCGTAGACAAATTGCTTCAGCTATTCATTTAGTTGTACAAATTAGAAGGATGCATGATGGTTCTCGCAAAGTTACGCATATTGCCGAGGTCATTGCAGAAGTCGATGAAACAGGGCGTTATCAGATTCAAGATATTTTTAGATTTATCCAGCGAGGTAAAGCTGCAGATGGAAAAATTGTCGGAGAATTGGTCCCTACAGGTCTTATCCCTAGTTTTTATTCAGAAATTGAATTGAATCGATTGCCTTTCCCCAAAGAAAAATTTGTTCCTCCAGATTGGTGTCAATCATTGTTGTAGCGATAAAAATCTGAGCCAGCAGTAGAAAAAGGCTTTCAGATCGGTTATAAGACTACAAAGTTATGAGAATACCGAAATGCTAATTGGGCTTCCTAAAGAATCGCGTTTGAATGAGGCTCGGGTGGGTTTGACTCCTGAGACGATCAAGAAATTAAGAAAAAAAGGTTTTCAGATCTGTGTGGAGCGTTCTTGTGGGATGGGCGCTGGTTTTTTGGATGAAGATTATACGAAAGAGGGAGCTCAGCTGGGGGATGCTCGTGAAGTTTTTGCTGCTCCCATGGTGGTAAAAATTCATCGTCCTACTCGAGAAGAGGCAGGGTTGATGCAAAAGGGTTCCTTACTGATTTGTTTTACGGAGCCTTTTTTAGAAGACGATCTCTTGGAGATTTTAGCCCATGCAGGTGTGGATGTGGTGAGCATGGAGCTTGTTCCTCGTACTTCTCGCGCTCAGACTATGGATGCGCTTTCTTCTCAGGCAAATATTGCAGGCTATCGTGCTGTTTTGGAAGCAGCTTCTCACTACAAGCGATTTTTTCCTCTGATGATGACTTCTGCGGGTTCTGCTAAGGCAGTGCGAGTATTGGTTCTTGGGGTAGGAGTTGCAGGTCTTCAGGCTATTGCGACTGCTCGACGTTTGGGAGCCTTAGTCGAAGCTTATGATGTTCGCGCTGAGGTGAAGGAGCAGATTCGTTCTTTGGGGGCGAAGGTGGTGGAGCTTGAGCTTGGTGAAGAGGGCTCCGGTACCGGTGGTTATGCCAAGCAGCTTTCAGAAGCATCTCAGAAGAGGCAGCAAGAGCTTTTGCAGAAGAAAATTCAAACTGCAGATGTAGTCATTTCTACTGCCAATATTCCTGGTAAGAAAGCTCCGGTTCTGATTACCGAGAAAGCGTTAGAGGGCATGCGTTCTGGTTCCGTGGTGATAGATATGGCTGCTGCCAATGGAGGCAATTGTCCTTTCAGTGAACCAGATCGAGTTGTGGTGAAGCACGGGGTGACTTTGGTGGGGTACACAAATTATCCTTCTCAGCTTGCTTCTGATGCGAGTGCTTTTTATGGGAACAATGTGGTAGCACTTTTGGATCTTTTTGTTCAGAATCAGGAAGGTAAGATGTGTGTGGATCTCCAGGATGATATTGTAGCTTCTGTTCTGGTTGCTTATCAGGGGAAGTTACGACAGAGAAAAGGTTGATCATGTCACTTACGATGGTTGCCATTTATGTTTTTATTTTGTCTTGTTTTGTGGGTTATCACGTGATTTGGGGGGTGACACCTGCATTGCACACGCCTTTGATGGCTGTTACCAATGCTATTAGTGGCATTGTGTTGGTGGGGGCAATCTTGGTGGCGGGGATGGAAACTTCCAGTACTTGGGTGTCGATAGTCGGTTGTTTGGGAGTTTTTCTAGCATCGATCAATATTTTTGGTGGTTTTGTCGTGACGAATCGCATGCTTGCTATGTTTAAGAAGAAGAGATAGAAAGGATGTCATTGAATCCAGATTTTTTTGCATTTTTCTATCTTATTGCCACGATTCTTTTTATTTATGGATTGAAGGGTTTGAGTTCTCCTAAAACAGCTTTGAGGGGGAATGGATCTGCGATGATTGGGATGCTCTTAGCTGTGAGCGTGACTCTTTTGTGCCCTGAAGTAAAGGCTTATGGACGTATTTTTTTAGCTCTTTTTGGGGGAGGTCTTTTAGGTACGGTCATTGCGTTGAAGATTAGCATGACTGCGATGCCGCAGCTTGTGGCTATTTTGCATAGTTTTGTGGGGCTTTCTGCCATTTTTGTGGTACTGGGGACCTTTTTATCGCATACTACGGATCATTTGGGATCCTTAAGTTTAGTGGAAGTCATTGAGCTTGGTTTGGGAACCGTGATTGGAGCCATCACGGTGAGTGGTTCTTGGGTTGCATTTGGTAAATTGCAAGGTATTTTGAAATCCAATCCTTTGCGTTTTCCAGGTCAGCACGCTTTGAATGGGATTTTGGGATGCTTCATTTTGGGGTTTGCCATTCGTTTTTGTATCTTTCAAGATCCTTTTTCTTGGGCGGTGGTCGCAGGGTTAGCTTTGGTACTTGGATTATCGCTGGTGCTTCCTATTGGGGGAGCAGACATGCCGGTGATTGTTTCTATGTTAAATTCGTATTCTGGATGGGCTGCCTCTGCTACGGGTTTTACTTTGGGCAATCAGCTCTTAGTCACTACGGGAGCTTTGGTGGGAAGTAGTGGTGCGATTTTATCGTACATTATGTGTAAAGCGATGAATCGTTCTATTCTCAGTGTAATTTTCGGGGGAGTGGGTGGCTCTGAGCAGGAAAGTTCATCGGTTTCGGCTACGGCACGTGGAGTAAAATCTGCTTCTGTGGATGATCTGGGTTTTATGTTAGAAAATGCTTCTCAGGTAATCATTGTCCCTGGCTATGGTCTTGCGGTAGCTCAAGCACAGCATGCGGTCAAAGAGCTTTACGAAGTTTTAGTGGAAAAAAAAGTCGTCGTTAAGTTTGCGATTCACCCTGTAGCCGGACGTATGCCTGGGCATATGAATGTTCTTTTAGCAGAGTCAGATATTCCTTACGATTGTGTTTTTGAGATGGAAGAGATCAATGCTGAGTTTTCTTCCACAGATGTGGGTCTTGTGATTGGAGCTAATGATGTTGTGAATCCTCTTGCTAAAACAGATAAAACGAGCCCTCTTTATGGAATGCCTATTTTAGATGTTTATAAAGCAAAACATGTTTTTGTGTGCAAGCGTTCTATGCAGTCTGGATATTCTGGGGTGGATAATGCATTGTTCTATTACCCTCATTGTTCGTTAGTTTTTGGAGATGCCAAGAGCACCTGCGATGCATTGGTGGCTGCTGTTCGGAACTCTTAATTTTTTTTTACGAAAGTTTTTTTTATGTCTACATTTTCAAAAATTCGAAATATTTGTATTATTGCTCACGTTGATCACGGAAAGACTACCTTAGTTGACTTTTTATTACGTCAGGCTGGGACTTTTCAGAAGCACCAGGCGGTAGAAGATCGTGTGATGGATTCTATGGATTTGGAGCGTGAGCGGGGGATCACTATTTTAGCGAAGAATACTTCTGTTAAGGTAGGAGACGTAAAAATCAATATTGTGGATACTCCTGGTCATGCGGATTTTGGGGGAGAAGTCGAGCGTATTATGGGGATGGTGGACGGAGCGCTTTTGCTCATTGATGCTGCAGAGGGTCCCCTGCCTCAGACTCGGTTTGTTTTGCAAAAAGCCTTAGCTCAAGGACTGAAAGTGATTTTGGTTATTAATAAGGTGGATCGTCCTGATGCTCGTGTGAAAGAAGTGGTGAATCAGGCTTTTGATCTTTTCATTGATTTGGGGGCGACGGAAGAGCAGGCGCATTTTCCGATTGTCTATGCTTGTGCTCGATCGGGTTGGTGTACTTTAGATTTTGATGAAATTGAAGCGTATTTGCAAGGAAAGCAGGGAAGTCTTCAGCCTCTTTTTGATGAAATTTTAAGGGATATTCCTGGTCCCAGTGTTTTAGGAACAGAAGGTTTGCAGATGTCTGTGTTAAACCTTTCTTATTCGGAATACGTGGGTCGTCTTGCGATTGGGAAGGTTTTACGAGGTGGCATTAAAAAAAGTCAAAGAGTCACGCGTCGTGGGTTGGATGAATCAGGGAATCTTAAAAATGAGAGTTTCCAAGTGACTCAGCTTTACACTTACGATGGGTTAAAACAGGTTGAGTGTACCGATATCAAAGCGGGTGATATTGGGGTGGTTGCTGGCAGTGCTTTTGTAGAAATTGGAGATACTTTAGTGAGTTCAGATGAGCCTGCTTTACCTCGTGTGTTGGTAGAGAAGCCCACTTTGGGAATGATTTTTTCTGTGAATACTTCTCCTTTGTCTGGAAAAGAAGGGGAAGCTATTCAGTCGAGAAAACTGAGAGATCGTCTTTTAAAAGAAGTACGAAAAAATGTAGCCTTGAGGTTAGAAGACACGGATAGCAGTGATCAATTTCGTGTTTTGGGTCGAGGGGAGTTGCAGTTTGCTATTCTCATTGAGCAAATGAGGAGAGAAGGTTTTGAATTCATGGTGGGCAAGCCTACGGTTTTGTATCATAAAAATGAAGCAGGGGAGCGTCTTGAGCCCTTAGAGAGGGCTGTTTTGGATTTACCTGAAACAGCGGTAGGAAGTGTGACTCAGTTGTTTCAATCTAGGAAAGGAATTTTAACGAAGTATGAGCGTTCTTCCATTCAGGGAAATGATCGTGTCAGGTTGGAGTTTGATATTCCTACCAGAGGTCTTTTGGGAATTCGTTCTTGGTATTTAACGATTACCAAAGGTGATGGATTGATCAGTACGCTTTTTTTGGAATATGTTCCTCATAAAGGGGAGCTTGTGCATCGTTCTGGAGGAGCCTTAGTTTCTGATCGTTTGGGTGACACGGTGGAATATGGTCTTTTAGGGCTTGAAGATCGAGGGGTTCTTTTTTTGAGTCCGGGTTGTCCTGTTTACGAAGGAATGATCATCGGAGAGCACAATAAAGAAAATGATTTGAATGTGAATCCTTGTAAAGAAAAGAAGCTTACGAATATTCGTGCTGCTCATGCTGAAGTTTTAGTGACTTTAGCGAGTACTAAGAAACTTTCTTTAGAGCAGTGTATTGAATGGATTGATGAGGATGAGTGGATAGAGATCACACCTAAGTCCGTTCGATTGCGTAAAAAAGTCCTTTCTCAGAATTTAAGAAGTGTGAAACGCCAAGAGCGAATTTTGTAATCTGCCTCAAATTTGCTGTTTTTTGATGCTATTTCCAAAGATGCGTCTAAGAAGAGTTACTCCTGGGCATATTCACGATGTTTATGATGAGGTCTTAAAAAGAAATCGATGATGGCTGATGCCTTTGTTGGGTCTCAAGGACGCAAGCTTCAGGGGGATTAGTTCATCAAAGTTGATTTTAGTCGTTTTTTTGCAGGAGAATAGCCCAAAATCCATCTCCATGAGGAGATTGATGAGGTCCTAAGGTCCAGGTTTTTAAGATCTTCGCTGGTAAAGAAGCCGATTGGATGAGGTCAGCTCCTTCCTGGTTTAAGACGGAGCATACAGAATAAACAAGAAATCCTTGAGGTTTTACTTTTTTCCAGCCTTCCCATAAGGCTTCCTTTTGAATCTTGTTTAAGGAAGTGAGGTCTCCAGCGTTCTTGGACCAGCGAACATCCGGTTGTTTTCTGAGAGTTCCCACGGCAGAGCAGGGGGCGTCTACCCAAACGAGGTCTTGGGGCTGAAGTGTTTTTAAGTCGTTCCATTGGATGATTTGGATGGGAGCACGGGTTCGTAGGATAGTGTTTTCTAAAAGAGGGATTCTTTTTTTGGAAAAATCACTTGCACTCACTTGAAGTCCTTTCCACGCAAGGTGTACCGCTTTTCCTCCGGGAGAAGCACATAGATCGAGTACTTTTTGAATTTTTCCTAGTAAGAGCTCACAGACTTCATGAACAATGATTTGGCTTGAGATATCTTGAACGATGAATTCCCCCTCTTCAAATCCAGGTTTTTTGGTAATAGATCCTAAGCTTGGAAGCTTCCATGCATGAGGGAAGGGGCCCGGTAGTGCATTTCTATCATGGGGGTCTTTTTGAGTATGAATCCAAAAAGGAGGTCGGTGAAGGCTTGCTTCTGCGTAGTTGCAAGCTTGCTTTTGACCGAGATCTTCACAAAGTTGATTCCAAAGCCAAAGAGGGAGGCTTGCCCAGAGGGCTTGAAGTTTTTGGGGTTGTTTTTCTGGGAAGGGAAGGTTTTGGATATCTTCAGTTGCCACCTTCCGCAAGCAGGCATTGGCAAAACGACTTGCAGAAAGACCGCATTTTTTTTTCACTTCGTCTATAGTTTCAGAGACGACCCAGCCTGGATGTACGCGGTCTTGAAGGAGTATTTGGTAGCAAGCGATGAGAAGAATCTTTCTGAGCCATCCTGAAGGTTTTTTATGCAGGCAAGTGCTATCCAAGAGCATTTCCAAGCGCCCTTTCCAGCGCAAGGTTCCTGAAGTAACATCTTGAATCCAGCTCCAAGAGTCAGAAGCAGTGATTTTTCTGGCTTTCTCTAAAGCGATTTTCAGGCTTTTTTTATGCTCAAGGACATCAACGAGCACATCGAGAGCAATGAGTCGTAGACTCTTAGTGGGCTTCATGATTCCAGAGCAGATAAATGCCAGGAGTCAAAGCGGGTTGAGTTTTCCCCGAGCTCCATTTCAAAAAATGCTCAAACAGGGAAGTTTCTGTTTGATTCGTGTCTTCCAAGAAAAACTCATAGAGTTTCTTGGATTTCTTAGGATAAAGGACTCTAGGTTTTCCTGAAAGATGCGCGCTACGTGCTGCTTCATCGATGGCATCCTTCAGTGAGCCGAGTTCGTCCACTAAATGGTGTTTTTTCGCTTGATTTCCTGAAAAAATCCGACCGTCGGCAATGGCAGTTACTTGCTCAAACGTTAAGTTTCTGCCTGTAGCAACTGCTTGTTTAAAGTCCACTAAGACGTCATCGATCATTTCTTGAAAGTATTTTTTTTCTTCAGGTTGCATAGCGCGATGTTCGCTTCCTGCATCTTTGAATTTTCCTGTTTTAATCGAGTACCTTTCAATTTTTGCCCAATCATAGAGTTTTTTTAAATTGGCAAATTCCATGATGACTCCAATGGAACCTGTGATAGTGCCGGGATTGGCAAAAATCTTTTTTGCTCCACAGGCAATGTAATAGCCACCACTTGCTGCCAAAGATCCCATAGAAGCTACTATAGGTTTCGGGTAATTTTTGATAGCTTGGTAAATTTCCTGTGAGGGAGCAACGGCGCCTCCAGGGGAGTTGATGCGCACTACCACTGCTTTGACTTTTTCGTTTTCCTCAAAGCTTTCCAGTTTTTTTAAAACTTGCTTTGCATCTAAAATAATGCCTTCTACTTCGACGACTCCAATATATTCTTTACTAAAAAAAGTGCTCTGTCCCGCTGCATGGTGTGAGGAACCAAGGTGTCCACCTTTCGAAAGAAAGTTTCCTGAAACAAGAAGAAAAATAAGAAAAAAAACCGAAGAAGCAATTAAAATCCAGATCAATGGACTCCTTGAAATTTTTCGACTCATCCTGACAATCTATCTTAATTTTTCTTGGGATGCTTGAGTTTTTTTCAAAATCCTGGAAGGTGGGACTTCAGTGAAGTCTTAGGTTTGATTTTTTTTAAAAATGAACTTTGTGGATGGTGCGTCTAAAAATTTTTGCAAGAAAAAAGTCAGCGTGAAATCCTTGAGGGGGTGTTTTTGAGCAGTAAAAAATAAATTTTTAAGATTTACCGTCAGATTTCCATCAGGACTAAAGATCGATGAGGTTGAATGCAAGCTTTAAGGAATGCATCAAGAGATGGAGTGCCCTCTGTGATGGGTGTTGTGAATGAAATTCGATGAATTGGCAAGAATTTGTATTTTTTGGAAGGTTCAAAGAATTAAAGAAGTTCTAATTGGTTAGGTTTTAGCTCATTGAGATTATGCTAAGGTAAAATTCGTCTCGAGAGACTCAAAGTTCTTTGTGCTCATTTTTAAAAGACAGGGTGAGCGTTGGAGTTTAGGTAGCCAATGGAGGTTTTATGGCACATGAAACTCGAATTTTTATGTGAGGACAAGAATGTGTCTTAGTTACGCGCGATTTAAGGGATAAGGTCTTTTTTTATTCGATAATCAATAAAAAAAATTTAATTCATTTTACTTGTTTAGATCTTAAAAGCATAGGCATGAGGCTCATTGTATTAAAAATGTGTTTTTGGATGCATATCCCTAAGATATAAGTACCGCTCTTACACTAATGCCGGGTACTTCATCATCAATCTAACTTAATTAATTTTTTTGTTTTATATTACTAATTGAATAGCCTATCGTATTTCACGTAATTTTCATGGATTCTTTGATAGGTTTTCAGCTCATTTGAATCCAAGTTTTTAAAGGTGAGTGCAGAGCTATGAAAAAAATAAGAAAGCATCTATATCGAATTGAATTTTTTGAAATATCGGCAAAAAATAAATTCACTTTTATTAGAATAATGTTGATGAAATGAAATCAACATTGGCTTGCATTATTAGCAATGAAGAGGTGATTTTGTTTCATGCGCACATAAATCTCAAAAAAAAAGCAAGGAATCGAATGGGTTTACTTACTACAGAAAAAAATTCAATTTTTTCTAATTACAATATACTTAGCAATCGACAAAGCGGGTGGTGCTGTTTGGAAGAAAAGAGCAAAAGTGTTTCAAAAGTCCTATCAAAAAATAATGGTTGATGAAAAAATAGAATGTCAATCCATCAAAAAGAACGCTCTCAAACGAAATCCATAAATCTTTTAACGCTTCTGCTAGATTTTGAAGTAGAAACCTACGATTTCTTGAAGATCAAAATGTTTCTTTTAAAAATAACGAAGCAGAGAATGACTTAAAACGCATTTCGTGCCAAAAGATAAAAATATTTTGAATGCGCAAAAAAGCAGTACAGAAAAGAACAGTCCTTCCTACCAAGTTAAAGTTTGGGGATTGATAGGGTAGACAAAAGCCTAGGATACAGATACCATGGGGTACTCGAATCAGAGTGATAAGGGGGAGCTATCATGAAGTTTAATGCAGCACAAGTGAAAACTGAATTTTTAGGCCATTTAGGTCTTCTTGCAGCGGTTATCGAAATATTTGGAATCGTAGAAAAAGTAAATACAAGAATCTCTGTTTCTAAAGAAAAGGTCTCAAATAGCGAAAACTACAGTTAAATCTTCTATTTGTTGGATGATTAAAAAATTTAAAAACATTCAAGTAGAGCTATTTTTTCGCAATCTGAATGTATACGCAACCTGGTTGTGAATATGGATTATTTTATAGAAAAGCTTGTTTGTATTTTTGGACCGGCAGAAGAGAGATTGTACTCTTTTGTATAAAGAAAATTTAAGCTTCAGAAAGGAGAATCAGATTGCAGTGAAATTAAAATACGCGAAATTAATCTAATCAATTTAATTTTTAAGCACTTGTATCAAGTTCTTAAAAGAAAATTCGGCAGACATGTTATACAAGAGGTGCTTTTTGAGAAAGTAAGGCAAATAAAAACCATAAAAATTTAATTTTTTTTCATTTTTGATCTTTATGGTTTTGATCCGGCATGCTGGATAAGGATACAGTACAACAGAAAATTGGATGCTTTCGTTTTTTATTCGGTGGAAAAATATTTTTTAGAATTCGAAGTTGCCTTTTGATATGTATGAAGAACGGAGTTAGCCCTACCGAAGCACTAAAGTTGGTTTTTGAAGACAAAGTCCCCGATTTTATGAAATAACCTCTGACGAGTTACGAAAATTCTATGAAAAACAAGAAGTTTATCCACTATTTAGGTTTTTATCTCATTCTATTATTTTCTGGCTGCACCTCTAAAAAGAACGTGCCTCAAGAGTTTACCTCATACGTAGCCTCACCTGTAGCCTCACCTGTAGCTTCACCTGTAGCTTCACCTGTAGCTTCTCCAAATTTATCTCGAACTTCTTCCGATATATCTGCACCTTTACCTTTTGAAGAATCAAAGGTTATAGATTGGTCATGGTTTTTGTCAGAATGGGAAGATTTTGAATCCGAATCTAGCACTATTCGAGCAAGGCAGTCTATAGAGCCATTTTTTAATCGGACATGGAAGCAAAAAAATCCTTCGTGTTATCTAACTGCTTTACCTACTAGAACTAGGGGTCGATCTGAGAAGAAGATGAAGCACCAAATTCAGTTAGATGATTTGCGTGCATGTTATCACGCCTATCAAAAGCAGTGGGGCGAGAATCAACAGCAGGGAACTCGAAAAGTCCTAGGGGCTTTAGAAATATCTTATAAAAAAAGCGGTTCGCAAGAATTTTTTTCGAAAAAAGAAGAAATTGAATACTTGAAGAGAAAAATTAACAATAACATTCTTAAAATAAATAAAAATCTTCAATCTCAAGATGCTATTTTTTGGAATGAAACTCTTACCGAATTAGGAATAAATTATCAAGAAATTCAAGAAAAAATTTCTTTTTTTCGGATCAAAGATCTGACCCAACACTTTTCTCAACATGAGTTCTCTCTAAATTCATACTTTTTATCGTCGCATCAAAATAAGCCTGAAACGAATGACGCAGATAAAATGTTACTCCATGTTTTGGGTGATGTTTTCGGAAAAGAGGCGGGATTAGAAGGCCAGACTATTAAACAATCTAAGCTTCTTCTGGAGCTTAGGATTGCGATCCTTGAAGCATTGTCTAATCAGTTCAAGCATAAAAAGTATATCGTTTCTGCTGATCAGGCAGATCCTTGCCGTAATATCAAGAGTGTCTATCATCTTAGGGAAAAAGATCGTGCACCGCCTCTTGCAGACATGGATTTTAAGAAGCTCGATGATATTATTGAGCATGCCAAGATTGCTTTAGAATTAACATCAAATTTTCAGAAATCTCAAGAAGCATTCTATTTAAATTTTTCAAAACGAGTAGAGGAGCTTGAGTCAGGTCATTGGTTTTATTTTATAGGAGGCTCTGATAGTCATGCTGTGATTTATCAAGTCATGAGAGACAATAATTTTCACTATGAAAATAATTATAAATTTCGTATTTATAATAGCGGTTCTGGATTGCAATTTCATGGATCTATTCTAGATGGATCTAATAAGCGGGTGTTCCCTTTTGTTGAAAAGTTTGATCTTTCAAAAGAAAAAATACAAGGACTTTCTTTCCTTAAGTCTTTGAGAGATTTGCAATTTCAAAATAGATTTGAAATCAACTCTAAAATACCTTTTGTTTACGATAATATTCTTTCTGAGTTAGGCGGTGATCAGAGCTCGTATCGGATTAAATCTGAAGATTTTCTGCAGCCTCAAGTGGTGGGAAATTGTTCATACTATGTTATTCCCTATCGAGATTCCTGGGATTTACGGGATCAAGCTCTTGCAGCGCACTTGGAGTTTTTCGTAAAATCCATCATATTAGATAACTACTTAAGAGTGAATAAAGATCGCTTGGTTGATGTGGTTCCTGCTCATAAACTCGCAGAAAAGTCTTTAACTTTTTATGCAGAAGAACTCGCTAGGAATCTCTCTGTCGATCCTTCTTGGAAAGGGCGTTACCTTGATGGAGGTATGATTCAAGAAAGTGGAATTCGTGTTGATGAGTATCGGAAGATCTTAGATGGTGCTCATAAAATACGAAAGTTAGCAAAAGATAAACTATTTTATGGATACCATGAGAATCTGATTTCTATTAAATCTGAAGGTTTATTTAAGAGGATGATTTCTATACCCAGGTTTCTGATTAATCCAAAGACTGAAAATTTGCTGAGCTCACTTCCAGCTTTGGAGATAGAAGGCTGGACACCACAGTCTCGTCGATTGAATGAAAAAATTGAGTATTTCTGGAAGGCATTGATACCCCAAGAGCAAAAGCAATCCTATGAAGTAGGTCTTAGATTAGTTCCAGATACAGAAGAGTCTGAAGATCGACCCCGTGAACTGGGAAGAATTCTCACGAGTATTCCTGAGATCATTCGAAAGATTCCGATTGACGACGATTCTCTTAAGGATCTTTTGCCTACACCCGAAGATTTCAAAATATTCTTGGGTCATTTAAATGATCTAAGTCAATTGCATTATTGGGCGCTATTTAATTCTCGCTTGCTAGATCCTTCGAATCGTTTAGGGCTTTCATCTGTTTCCATCCTGACTCAGATTCGGATTCTTACTCTGGCTGATCGGGTCATCCAGCTTTATGGGGAAACAGAGGAAGGGAAAGAATTTCAGGCATTTCCTAGTTTGTACAATCCAATTTTGAGAGGACTAGTCTTCAGCATAAAATCAGATACTTCGAAGGATCTAAGGCATCCAAATGAGGAAATTTCGATCGAGGATAGCTGGTTGTCGTATTTGGTGGTGGAGGGACGCTGGACTAAATCATTTCAAGAGATGTTAAAGTATTGGAAAAAAGAGGAACATTCAGGGCGCGTTCAGGATCCTATTTTTCAGTGGGAACGGTATCCATTGTATTATTCAAAAGATGTATTAGGCTTTAACCGAATTATTTTTAAAAATGACAAAGATGAGAAAGCATCTGGATGGAGTACTCAATTTGCAAATTCCATACCGACTCAATCTAGTTGGGGAGATATTCGATGGGCTGCAAAAACGTTAAATAGCAATTTTATGCGAGATATATTGCAATCGCTTCATTATGAAGTTGATAGCATTAGCGGTCATCGCATTGGTTATGGAAAAAAATTATCGGAATCTTTTTTTGAATTAAGAGATATTACTTTTCTTACACATTACATTTTGTCGAGCTCTTATTCTTCATCCATTCTGAAAAGATTGAGTTTAAATGGAGTAATGTCGACTTATTATTTTAAAGTAAATCATTATCACAGAATTTCGATACCTATCAATTTTTCTCTAGAAGAAATAGAAGCAAAAAAATTTGCATACGACAAAAAATATTATACGAATAATTATAACATTTTTAAGCAGCCTCTGTCCGCTTTTAGGATACCAGAAGAAGTAAAAAAAGATCTATTGCCTTTATATTTTCCTAAGTATACGAATTTATATACAGGTAATCCATTTCTTTCTTTGAAAATTCATGGAGAGCGTTCGTTCATTGACCCTTGGAGTGCGTTCCTTGAAAATAATAAAAATTATTATTTTTACGATATCCCCATTTACCGTCGCTTGAGTTCTAGACAAATTATTTCTGAGCCATGGAAACCTATTCCATTGCTTAAAAGTTCCAGAGAAACTTCTGAGACAGCTATTACAACCTTAGAAATGAAGAGACAGCTTCTTCATTTAGGGCCTCCTCTGGTGACATTAGGATATTTTCGTAGAAACTCTTATCTCCTTCAGGATAAGGCATGGCAAATTTTATTTAAATCGCTTATTTTTCAGCCTGTTCTTTTGTTGAGAGAGTTTCAAAATACTCGAGACTTGCCTCACATGCTCTCAGACTTTACGTGGAATAATTTTGAGGAACGTTTGAGTGAGAAAGATTATTTGACCGCATCTTTTTTTGCTCGTATGCACCAGCTTTTAGAAGAGTTTGCCTATCAGTCGGAAAGGGAAAAAGACTTACCAGAGAATCGTCATGCGAGAGATGCTTTTCATAAGATTCTAAATAATGTTAAAAAAATTTCAGATGTTAAGAATATCGTTTTCAGAGATCTTATTCGAACTTTTCGTTCTGAGAATTTTGAAAAACTTGATTGGAAGGACCTCGCACTATTTGTTGAAGCTGTCATCTACCGTGATCTCAATTCACTTGAGGATTCTAACTATTTTGAAGCTGACGAAGAGGATGCAGTGTATGGAGTCTATCAATTCAAACGCAATAGCTTAGAAAAAGCGATTAATCATTTAGAATATGCACAAAAACAAAATTTTATGAATCATCTTGTTCGTAATTTCGGATACCCTGATTCGAAATTTTTATGGGAAAAAAAAGAAGAACTGTGGATCGGTACTGATGACAAAAAGTCAATTATTTCAGTAGATCTTAGTCGGCCTAAGATTCTTGAAGGTCAGATGGAAAAAAAACGATTACCAGGGATTATCGCAGATAGCATCTTTTTTAAAGAATTGGTGTCTTCGAGCCTAGATCATTCTTATGTAACCTGGTTAGGAGGAGATCGTTATGAAATAGTCGAATCAGGACATAGAATCAGAATTAATGCAGATCCTGAAGCAGGAAATCGTACGCGCATTAAAATTCAAAAACAATGGGGTCGACGTTGGTATGAAATTATTGATGATCAGGATGTGAATGCTAGAGCAGTTACTTTCAATCAAGGTGATATTCCTGTACGAACCCCGGATCGAGATGATTGGGGTGTTATTCCGGGATATCGAAACTGGGTTTCTGTGTCTAATTTTTCTGATCATGAATCACCACCGGCTTATGAAATAGAAGGACTAATAAAAAATTGGAAGGCTGAGGATAATAAATTAGAGGTTCTTGCTTTTGATCCGAAAGATAATCGTCTTTATGCAGTAAGTAGGGTAGTTGGGAGTGGATTTACAAAAAACGTAATAGTTCAAAAAGTGAAGTACGATCGAGGACATGCAAAAATTGATGGTACTACTTTATTGCCTTTGAAAGAGGAAGAATCTTTGTCATTTCTTTATCGTATTGAGGATCCTCGCTTCGTGTGGGTTTGGATAAATAGCAACAATACTGTACAAAAAGTGGAGCTTCCACGATTTGCACTGAGCTTTGAGGAGAAAAATGGGTATCTAGTATGCCCTGAGCGAGAGGGGTATTTTCTTAGGAGCCCTCAGAAACTTCCTCCTGGCAGTGAGCAATGGGGTGATTTTCCTCATTTTATTGTTCTTGAGAAAGAAAATAAATTTCGTATTGCTGTTGCAGAGATGAATTTTAAAGTCAATCCTCCTGAACGAGGTTTGTTTGTTCACTACGATCTTGAATGGTTTGATCGAATTTCTGGCACAACAAAGGAAAGATCAAAAGAACTCTATACTTATGGAAGAGGTTCTCAGAGGTTACTAGTTTGGTCGATCGATTCATCGCATCAGCAGCTTGATTTGTCAGAGAGGGAAGATCGTTTTTATATGGCACTTATTCATCTTTGGGGGCATTCTGACGAGTATGATTCCTATGATCGTGCGCGTAAACTTCTGTATGGAAGTCGTTCTGATCAGGGTGAGTTTACTAGTAGTGCACGAAAAATTTTGGAGTGGATTTTCTCAATGGGAAATAATGATCACGATCCTCGAGCTCTTGCCCTACGGCTAGGAGCCGCTTTTTTAATCATTGAGAACGATTTATCTCATCACCGTTATTGGTATGATCCAAACGAAGCTCAGGAAAAAAAGCTGAAGTATGAGCCAAAGGATTCAGAATTTATCAAGTTCAACTGGCAAGATCTGGATGCTCTATATGATTCTTATTTAAATGCAAGAGATAAAATTTCGAGCGATTTTCTCCCGGAGGATTTAGAGCACTTGTTTCTAAAGGCTCAAAAGGATTTACTTCCTGATAGTAAAAGAAACAAAGCTCGTTTTGCTGAGATTCAGGGAGAATATTTTGGTCCAGTTCAATTATTTGATGGGATTAAGCCAGCAAATTTTAGTCCGCCATTACTCAATTACAATTGTTATAGTTATGAAGAATCAATTAAAAAATTTCTGAAGGATGGTTGTATCGAAGATGTCAATCTTTATCAAGGTGTTGGTTCGAGTTTTAAGGATTTATATGCTATTTCTGTTGGCATTGATGATCTTACTCGTTATAAAGATAATACCAAATCAAATACTAGATCAACACTTGTAGAACAACTCGCTAAAATATTGGAAGTTCGACAATCGTACTTAGAAGAATTTGGTAATCAGCGATTGAAAGAAGAATACCTGAGTTTGTTGCGAATTTATCTCAGGCAGAAGCCTATTATGAACCGAGAACAGGATTCTAGTAAGTTTGCCACAAGCTGTCATTCCATGGTTGAATTTCTCTATGCCATTGCTGCTTCCGATCGTGCTGATACTCGCGTCGAGCTCAAGGAATTAACACTAAAATCTTGCGGCGATTTAGATGATAATTTAACGCAATGGAAAAATAAATTTACCAATAATAATAGTTACTATCATTCGTCGGTAGAGTTGATACGGTCGACTTTCGATGAAAAGTTGCGTGATTTTTTTAATGCTATAAATTGGTATTTTCTTAAAGGAAGTGTTGAGCACAAAGTCTTCGTTGATACTAGGGATGATAGCGCAAATCATGCACGTTACTGGGATCCAAGAACTGAGTCTATCCCTTCCGATTTTAAATATAGCTATGATCGGAATGAAAGTCCGAACGATTCTGAGTACGATCTTCAGGAAAAATCAGTCATTTCGGTTGATTATTTGGATCAATATCTTCAAAAACAAAGTTTGAGTGAAAAAGAAAAGCAGGAGATCGTTAAAAATTCGCGTACTTTAGCGGAAGTTTTTTCTAAAAAACCGATTCAATCAACACGATCAAAATGTGATGAGAATTACGATCCTTTCATTCGTAAAAAGCTCGAAGACTATCAAAAATTGATTTTGAAAAAGAAAGAAGATATTAAGCAATCAGTTTATAGACTGACATCCAGTTCAGAGGAACGAAGGAAAGGACTTAGCGAGTACAGTGATCATCTGAAAGATCGATTAAAAAAAGTCCAGGGCTTCAGAGATGATCTTGAAAACGGTATCGTGGAGGGCTTACGATCTCTTCCGGATACGCTTTGGGATCAAGTCAGAGAGAGCCTATTTCGAAATTCAGCGATCCAAGCGCGTTCTAGTTTAAAAGAAGTGCTTCAAGCTTATGCAATGGGTTCTTTCGAGCAAATTTTTGTGATGAATCCTGGATTAAACCAAGAACGTGGCTTAAATTTGATTAAAAATACGACTTCGTATTTGATCGCAGCTACTTATGCGCTTCGAGTGGAAGAGGTGATGCGGGCTATTGATCAATTTATCAAGCTAGAAAATCCTACTCAGGATGAGATGCAACAATTTTATAAAACTGCTACTGCTTTACGAAGTTATAAGATCGAGGATCATCCTGATTACCTTGCTTTTGAGTATTGGATGAAGATTTTGATTCGACCTGATCAGATCAAAAATCTGAATCAGCTTACGGGTGAAAAAACCGCTTTACTTGAAATGATTATGGGTTCGGGGAAGACTTCTGTTTTATTGCCACTTGCAAGTCATGCGAATGCCATCAAAGAAAAGCAGCTTAGTATGGTAGTTCTTCCTGAGACGCTTGTTGCTTCGATGTCAAAAGATCTGAGCTATCAACTTGAGCTTATTTATAAGCAGGGAATTGATCGCATCACGATTCATAGAAATCATGAGTATGATCTTAAAAAAATTCAATATCTTTATTCTAGAATCAGAAAAGATCTAGATACAGGTAGAGTGATTGTGACTTCTAATAGCAGTATCCAAAGTCTTTTTCTTATTTTTATTCAAGCACTTGATAATTTCGAAAATCTCGATGTGCAGGCAAAAGAGATCCGAGCTCAGGAAATCGTAGTATTTCAAGATATCTTTCATATTTTCAAGCAATACGGTTATGTTTTGATTGATGAGGTGGATTCTATCTTGGATATCATGGCTTCTCATCGATTTTCGATTGGACGTCGTAAAAAACTCGAACAGTCTATTATAAATGCAACTATTGGAATTTATCGTATTCTTGCTGAGAATGAAAAGATTCATCAGGCGGTAAAAATTCCTTTTATACACGACGAGCAATTAGGTGTCGCGTATAGCCGCGAGGCATATCATAGTCAGGTAAAAAAACTTCTCATCGAGGGGGTTTGCGATCCTCAGAAGGCGAAGTATTTCTTTGATCAGGAGCGCTTGATCGAATCTTTTCAGGAACTAGATCGTCAAAAGCTCAAAAATTATTTGAATTCGACATCGATTCAAAAGAACCAAGATTACCTCAATGAGTTGCCTGATGATGAGTTGAAGAACGTCCTGAGTGTACTTTTTACTCAGATTCATCAAATATTGCCTCAGACATTAGATAAGACTTATCTTGTTCATTATGGTCTTTGTCCTAAGAGTAGTGTTAAGACTTGTGATCCTTTTGTGGGAATTCCTTACCATTCAGGTGCTCCCATCGTGAGTGCTCGATTTGCAACAGATTTGGAGTCGTTAAATTATACCATTCAATCTCATCTCGAAAGTTTCGATGTCTTGGATATGTTTGAACTTGAAATGCATCGTCTGAGAGAGCTCTTTCTTAAAGAGAAAGATTTGAAAGTGAAAGTGAAAGAAAAAATAGTTTACTATTGTGGAGAGCTTTCAGACGGAGAGATTTTCGATATGACTTCAGAGTTTATTCAAGCAAAGTCTCGTGAAGTCAGTAAGAGACCTGATCTTGTGTTAGATCTCGTAAAATCGTACGCGGCATCAAAAATTGAAGTCTTTCCGGATCAGCTTTTTACCAACTCTTATATTTACCCGATTTTATTTCGAAAAATACAAGGGATGACTGGAACTTTGTGGAACTATCAATCGTTTCCGAAATTCTATGATGATGTGATTACTTCAGATTCTCTGGCTCGTACATTGAGCGCGTTGTGGAAGTCAGAGTCGACTCGTAAAGTGCGAGTAGTTGAGACTGCTGGTCCTCATGACCAAGTTGAAGCTATTTTAAAGAGGGTGATTGGGAAATCCAATGAGCCTTTGTCTATCGTTGATCAGGGAGGATTTTTTAAAGGAAGAAGCAATCAGGAGGTGGTGAAGGTTATGATGACTCTCAAGGATGATCAAGGTCGAAGTTATAGCGATCAGGGAAGGTCACAGCTTCTTTTTTATGATGCTGAGCATGAGATTCAGCTCATGGAAGATCAAGGGGACCATCAGGCGGTGCGACCTTATGTGAAGCGGGTGACGGATGAAACTAAGACCGGTGCCTTCTGGGATATACAGCATACGACAGGTTCAGACTTAAAAGTGAATGCTCAGACAGTTGCGATTTTGACACAAAGTAAGTTCTCTATTTTGAGAGATTTGCTTCAGTCAGCGTGGAGACTGAGGGGACTTGAGCAGAATCAGTCTGTGATTCTCACGATTACTCAAGATGATTTGCGGATTATGTCCAAGTTGCTGGTTGAAGTTTATGGCCCTTCTCAAGTGATTGAGGAAGGTGTTCAAGAGGTTGAGCTTGAAAAGATTCTTCTCTACTTGGCCACTAATGAGGCAATGAGGGCTGGAGAATTGAATTACCGTTCAGTCAAGGCCTCTCAGCACGCTCTCATGGTGAAGCACATTTATGATACTTTGGTGAATCCTATGGTATTTAGGGAGAAACGTGATCAATTTATTGAGGCATTCAATCAAGTGAAGCGCTTTGTCAGTCATCCTCGAGGCGATAAGCCTTACGAACGGTATGGTATTCCAGTGGTTCGAACGCCTACTATGGGTGTTCTGAAAAAAGAGATTCAGAGAAGCTTGAGGAGTGTTAAACGTTTATTTGCGAATGTTGAGAAATTAGAAAGTCACTTTACTGAAGAAGTTCTTTCTCGAGAGGAAGAGGTGCCAAAAATGGTGTTTGTTTCTCGTTCTTTGGATTTAGATGAAACTATGGAAATTGAAGGAGAAGAAGAACAGGAGCAGGAGCAGGAAAATGAAAATGATATACAAGAGCAGGTAGATCTTCCGTCCGAGGAACCCTATAGTAAAGTCCTTGTGAGGTGGTCTGCCCATCGAGAGAAGCTATTTAATGGGACCTTGTTGGATCATCCTACACGATTTTGGGGATCCTTGTTGGATGATTCTTCGGAATTATCGGCATCCTTCGAAAGTCATAAGCATCTGATTCTTTCGGATCGGATGCGTCCTGAAGATATTGCTGAGCTTAATCCCGTCATTCCTTTGAAAGATGTCTTGAAGGCAGGAGATTTACAACACTATGATTATTTGTTCGATCCAAGGATTCATGGATCGTTGAATCTTTTCCCTATTTTTCAGTCTACCAAAGAGTCGAAGCAATTGTTTACTCCTTTTGGTTACTATCAAGGATCGACAGAGTTTATCTTAATCAGTTTAAATGAAGATCACAGGGTACAATCCTTGGTGCTCATCACGCGAGACGAGGCACTTTTTGTTTTGGGCGAGTGGTTGCTAGAAGATCGTGACGAAATGTATCGTGGCTTTAATCCTGGTTATCTTCTCCTTTATCAATTTGATAATGGCTTCATTCGTGAAAGCGCAAATTTCGTCAAAAATAGTAAAATCTCTGACGATGGGGGCGTTGATGAGATGAAGGGTGATGAAAGTAGTACAGAGTCTCTGGATGATTTGGATCAGGTTTTTGCTGATGATCAAAATAGGTCTGACTTTTTGAAGCTTCTTGTTCAAGCTAAGTTTATTAGTGGTGCTACGCGTTTTACTCAGGGGCAAAGAGCTGCCTTGGAATTGTGGAGGAGAGAGTCAGAGGGGTCAGACGATCTATTCGATTTTTTTAGTTCCAAGATTTTGCAATTTAAGGATTTCACACAGAAAAATTTTAAGGAATCTATTTTATACGAAATGCTTCACAGGAAGAGCGATGCATTTCACGCAAGTCGAAGTGGATAAGCTTGTGATGGCGAGACGCTGGTGTTGTCAGGTTGTTTCGTCTATGAAATTGATATTATTGTGCAAGTAAAAGAACTTTTCATTGCATTTTTGGGTTGAATATTTTTGAAGTTTGATTTTTAGGCAGTTCTCAAACTTTTTTTCTGGCGCTTCAGATATAGTCTGATCTTTGCTCTAGTTTTTTGCAATCTTTTGCTTTAGAAGCAAGCGCGTTGAGAAACTTGGGGCGGCGTTGTGCCTCAAAAAAAATAAGAATTTCAAGTGCCTGTATTTGAAATCTTTAATTTTATACCCTTGATCAAAGTAAATTGCCCCCTTTATGGGATTTGCGATCTCCCTTGCTTGTCTCTTTTATTCGTAGAATCTCAGGCGCATCAGTTTTTCAGATGTCATTGTGATGGAGAATCAATTCTTTTATTCCTTTCATTCTAGAAAGGTAAGCTGCTCCTTCATCTCCGATGCGATTGTAGCTGAGATCGAGATTTTTGATTCCCTGTATTTGAGCAAGGTGAGTTGCTCCTTCATTTCCGATTTCATTACGTCTGAGAGCTAATTTTATTATTCCTTGCATCTTCGAGAGGTGAGTTGCTCCTTCATCTCCGATTTGATTGGAGCTGAGATCTAAATTTGTCATTCCCTGCATACGAGAAAGGTGAGTTGCTCCTTCATCTCCGATTCGATTGTAGCTAAGATCTAAATTTTTCATTCCTTGCATTTGAGAAAGGTAAGCTGCTCCTTGATCTCCAATTCGAAGGTAGTTTCGATTGTAGCTCAAATTTAAGTCTGTTATTGTCTGCATGCCAGCAATGTGGGCCACTCCGTGAAAGCTAATTTTATTGCTGCTGAGATTCAATTTTGTAATGCCCTTGATTTGAGCAATGTGAACTACTCCTTCATCTCCGATTTCATTGGCTTTGAGATCCAAGCTTTTAAGTTCCTGCATGAGACCTATGTGAGAAGCTCCCTCATCGCCAATTCGATTGCAGCTTAGTTTCAAGTGTATGATCCCCTGCATTTGACCTATGTAAGAAGCCCCTAGAAATCCTATATTATTTTCACAAAGATACAGGTTTTTTATACCCTGCATTTGGGAAATGTGAGCTGCTCCATCAGCTCCAATGTCGTTTTCACTCAGATCTAATGTGATTATGCCTTTCATTTGAGCAATGTGAGTTGCTCCTGTATCTTCGATTTGATTGCAGCTGAGATTTAAGTTTTGGATTTCAGGCATTTGAGAAATAGACCTTGCACCGATTTCATCGATATTATTGCAGGAGAGATCTAAATTTTTCATTTTTTTCATTTTAGCAATGTGATTGGCTCCATAGTTTCCGATTTCGTTGCAGGAAAGATTTAAGTCTGTTATTGAATCCATTTGAGAAATATCAAACGCACCTCCGTCTCCAATTTGATTTTGAGCAAGATTTAAGTTGGTGATGGATTGGTTTTGAAAACTATCATTACTAGATTGATTATCGAACGTTACATCAAACGGGTTGATATTAATTCCTTGAATAAGCATGGTAAGCTCTGAGTGACTGATCCGATTATTTTTGAAACTGAGTTTTTTTAAATTTTTAATTCTTAGAAGATAGTTTTGAAGTTCATTTGTAAGTAAACGGTTATTTATTTCAGTTGAGACATTATTAATAGAAAAATTAACAATAGTTTTAGGAAGTTTTTGCAACATGTAAAAATTAAATATTGATTGAGAAATATCTAAAATTTTAATTTCTCTGAAACAACCCTTTTTTATATTAAAAAAGAAGCTGTCGTCAATGACTCTTTGAGTTAGAGAGAGTGGTCGATGAGAGCAGATATAAAGTGCTGCTTGAAAAATCGTGGGTTTAATTTTGGTAGTCTTTGTAAAATTGACAACCTCTAACGAGGATAAATAATTAAAAATTTTAATATAAGTATTTTTGTCAAAAGAAATAAAGCCGTAATGCTCTAGTTCTCTTTCCATTGCCGAAACCGTGTTCAAAAAAAGAAGAAAAAAGCACCATTTTATTATGTTTTTGAATCGAAGTGTAGAGGTTATTTTTTTGTTTTTTTTCATGCCTACTTGTAGCTTATATTCCTTCTTTTTGCAACAATTTTTTGAATTCATGAAATTTGGTATAGATTTGTTGGTCAGAATAGATTTGAACTGTTGAAGCGAAATTCTATTTTATAAAATAAATAATTGAATAAGTTAAAAAATGAGATTCAAGTTTGTTGCATTCATTGTAGGGTCGAATTTTTATCTGATATCAAAAAAAAGTTTGAGACACGAGGGAGCGTAAACTTTGAGAGCTGCTTTTTCGTCTTCAGTGTCACGATCGATATCTCAAGGGTTCAGAGAGATTAATTAAATTAATATAATTCATTAGATCGGGCAAATTCCCCAAGGTTTGGTCCTTGGATTCAGTTTTTCCGGTTGTAATATAGTCCTTCCGCGATCACGTGGGGGTCTATTTTATAAATTTAAATCATTAAAATTTACTTATATCCGAAGGATACCGTACATGCATTTTTGATGCCACTCTAGAAGAAGCTACTAAAAAATAGAGCTTCTGAAATGAGTCTTTCTCGACCTTGAGGGCTAAAAGCAATGCACCATGGTGAAAGGAGCATCAGGGTTGTGTTCCTATTTCAGTGTCAATTATAGAATTTTAGAAGGCTCAAATGCTCTAAGTCCATCAGAAATCAATATCGATGATCCTGGGGAATCGGAAGGTGGACTATTCTCAAGTTCAGTTATTCGTCGTTAATCCATAATGCCTCAATTCCCTAAGGCTGCTAGCTGTGGCAAGTGCTGATTCATTCGGTGAGCTGCGACAATTTAAATCTTTATGATTTATAACATATCAATTGGCAGAGATTGATTTCGGTGGGGATGACTATGATCATGCCTTGAAAACTAGTTGTTGATCCTCATAAAGCTACTTTGACGTAGTGGCAAAAAGTCGCGTTCATGGTGATATTTAAAAGTTTCGTTCGAAAGCTTCTTGTTTAATTGATAAGATATAATTTAAGTATATATCTAATAGAATTAATCCAATAAATATAATCATTAAAGAATATGTTTTACAAAACGATAAAAAAATGATACTCATTTACTAATACTAAATATACTTTTTTATAAGAATATTATTTAAAATCCATGAAGTAGATTTATGATTTCATGGATTTTCATCTTCGTTTATTTCTATCGAAATAATTTTATAAGAATATCATGTATATAGATTGAAGGATTTATGCGAAAGAAGACTTGGGTTACTTATTTATTGGGTTTTTATCTTGTTGTATTGATTTCTGGATGTAACTCTGGAAAGAATATACCGCAAGGGGTTGCTTCACCTTTACCTTTGAAGGAGCCCTCAAGGGTGCCTCCAAATGCTTCAAAAGTAACCCCAAATGCTTCAAAAGTAACCCCAAATGCTTCAAAAGTAACTCCAGGTGCTTCAAAAGTAACTCCAGGTGCTTCAACAGTAACTCCAGGTGCTTCAACAGTAACTCCAGGTGCTTCAACAGTAACTCCAGGTGCTTCAAAAGTAACTCCAGGTGCTTCAAAAGTAACTCCAGGTGCTTCAAAAGTAACTCCAGGTGCTTCAACAGTAACTCCAGGTGCTTCAACAGTAACTCCAGGTGCTTCAACAGTAACTCCAGGTGCTTCAACCCCTCTGTCTCGAGATTCATCTTGTTCGTCTTCATTTTCATCTGAAGATTCCTCTATTGTGCATTCTGAAGTAGATAATACACAATGGTTAAATCATATAAATCTGGGCTTAGATGAAGAAGATTTTCCAATTTCATCTAAAAAGAGCCCACCACTTTTGAATCGGAACGATCCGAAATCGATAGCGAAATATGGGAATTCTCTCCCAAATCAATGTACCAGGAGGATGGGTCGACCCCAAACTAAGAAACCAGATCAAACAAATCTGTCAGTAATTATTGACACAAATGTGAACAAATGTTTTCAGGTTTATCGAACAGAATGGGAAAAAATTAATAAAAGATTAAATGCTATTGACCGTAATTCACAAAAATCTTCTTGTTTAGATAATTTAAATGTAGAAATTACTGCATTAAAAAAACATATTGAAGATATGAAAGAAAATATCGATTTGACTAGTCTCACTAAATTAAGTAGGCTTTACCAAGAGCTTCAAGAAAAGCTTTCTTTTTGTAGAATTAAGGATCTAACTGATTATTTTTCCAATAATTCTAGCAAGAATCCTTTTAATGATAATTATTCAAAAAATAAAAATAATCATTCATTTTCACTGAGAACAACTAATCAAAATAAGTCTGAACCGAATCATGAAGATAAAATGTTACTTCATGTTTTAGGCGCTGCTTTTGGAGAAGGTTCGGGATTAGAAGGTCAGACGTCTGATCAGTCAATTGTTCTTCTGAAACGTAGGATTATGATCCTCAAAGCATTGTCTGAGCAACTAAAGCATAATCAATATATCGTTTCTATTGATCAGGCAAATCCTTGTCGAAATATAGAAGGTGTCTATCACCCCAGTGAAGAAGACCGTCCTGCACCTCTTGCTGACATGGATACGAATAAGCTTGATAGTATTATTGAACATTCGGAGAGCGCTGTAGAATTAACTAAATCCTTTATAAATTCTCAAAAAGAATTCCATGAAAATTTTTTAAAATCAGTCAAAAGTCTTAACAAAAAAGATTGGTTTTATTTTATGGGAGGTTCTTCTAATCATTCTGTAATTTATCAAGTTATGAAAACAGGTTCTTCTGAAGATAGTTATCAATTCCGCGTTTATAATTCCGGAGATGGAGCAAATTTTCATGAATCTATTCTGGATGGATCGCATCGTCGCCTTTATCCTTTTGTTGAAATACGAGATCTTACAGAAAAAAAAATTACAGGACTTTCTTTTCTTAAGGCTTTAAGGGATTTACAAATTCAGTATCCGGAAGATGAAGGAGATATTAACTCTAAGACTTCTTTTTTGTATGACAATGTTCTTAGTGAATTACGCGGTACACGTACCACTTATGATATGAAGAGTGAAGGTTTTTTGGAGCCTCAAATAGCGGGAAATTGTTCGTATTACGTCTTTCCTTATCGAGATAATTCAGATTTAGGAGATCAAGTGCTTGGTGCAAACTTAGAGTTTTTTGTAAAATCTGTGATTTTAGATCAATACTTTAAAGTGAATCAGGATCGCCTCATGAATCCGGATTTTTCCCATAATCCCGCGCGGAAACTCGCAGAAAAATCTTTAACTTTTTATCAAGAAGAGCTAGCTAGAAATATCTCTGTCGATCCTTCATGGAAGGATACTTACCTTGATAGGGGGATGGTCCAAGAAAGCGATCTTCGTGTTGCTCAGTATCGAAAGATCTTAGATGATGCTTATAATAAACTAAAGGAAGTTAGAGATGAGCAAGTCTATGGATACAACCAGAATGCTAATGTTCAGATACAAGTTACTCATAAAGAAAGCTCAAAAAATGATTTTGTTAGTACAAAAGGATACAATGCATATTTAATTAATGAGTATTCTGAAAATTCAATAGAATTATCTGAATCTTTGGATGTAGAAAGATGGAATCCTGAAGAGAGTAATCAACTAAATGAAAATATTAATCAGTTCTGGCAGAAATTGATTCCACAGAGATTTAAAGAAAAACCAATTATTTACACCGATGGAGATGAAAAAAATTCTCAGGATCGAATTCGTGAACTAGCAAGAATTCTTACCGTTATTCCTGAAATTATTCGAAAGATTCCTATTAAAAAAGATTTACTAAAAACTCTTTTACCTGAATATTTAGATTTAGAAACATTCTTGGGGCATCTAAATGACCTAAGTCAATTGCATTATTGGGCGTTATTTAACTCTCGATTACAAGATCCATCGAATCGTTTAAGACTTTCATCTGTTTCCGTCCTGACTCAGATTAAGATTCTTACTCTGGCGGATCAAGTCATTAAAATTTACGGAGAATCCGAACAAGGCATAAAATTTAAAGAATTTCCTAGTTTATATAATTCAATTTTGAGTTGGCTTATTTTAGGTAAAAAGTCAAAACCATCGAATGATCCGATGATGAAAAGTAATGAGGAGATTTCGTTCGAGCATCATTGGTTGTCGTATTTGTCTATAGAGGGACTCTGGATTAATCCTTTTAATGAGATGTTAGATTATTGGAAGGAAGAGGATCGTTTAAAACGCATTGAGAATCCTATTTTTCAGTGGGATCGATACCCGTTGTATGTTTCTGCAAAAAAGCAAAATGAAAAATTTTATCGGGCTATTTTCAAAGACAACAAAGATCCGAACTTAAAGCATTGGAGCGCTTCATTCGGACTAAAAGAGAACGAAGCATTTTGGAATGATATTAAATGGATTCGAAGCAATTTTAGCGATCTTAATGATATGAAAAAAGCGCTTAATTCGCTTTGCTACAATAATCATGCTAATGTCTTACCTCGAGTCTTTTTCGAAATAAGAGATATTACGTTTCTTACGCATTATATTTTATCAAGCTCTTATTCTTCAGAAATTCTGAAAAAATTCGATTTAAATGATCAGATGACATTGTCTTATTTTAAAGAGTATCATTCAAAAAGAATTTCTAAACCTATCAATTTTTCTGTGGAAGAGCCAAGGAGACCATTTTTTTCAAACACTCCCAAAGATAAAGAGTATTACGAAAATAATTACGATATTTTCAAAATAAATGAAAAAGTCAATTATAATTATAATAATTATTTTTCGGTATCAAATACTCAAGAAATGGTGAATATGTACGATGGTGATAAAGATTATATGACTGGTGATCCTGTTCTTTCTCTAAAGATTCATGGAGATCGATCGTGTCTTGATCCTTGGAGCTCGATTCTTGAGTCTAGACATAAGTATCATGTTCACGATGTTCCGGTGTATAGTCATCTCAGTTCCAGACAAATTATTTCTCATATTCCATTGCGTAAATCAGGTGACCTTGGTCAGGTATCCGTTGAGACTTTAGAAATGGAGCGAAAGCTTTGTAATTTAGGACATCCTTTAGTGACATTGGCGTATTTTATTGAAAATTCGCGTGATCTTCAGACTAAAAAATGGCAGATTTTATTTAAAGCACTTATTTTTCAACCTAATCTCTTATTCGAAGAATTTAAAAACACCCTTCAATTACGGAGTATGCTTTCAAATTTTACTTGGAATAATTTTGAGGAACGCTTGAGTCAGAAGGATTATTTAACTGCATCCTTTTTTGCCCGTATGCACCAGCTTTTAGAAGAGTTTACTGATCAAGCGGGAAGAAAAGAAGACTTTCCCAAGAATCGTCATGCGAGAGATGCTTTTCAGAAAATTTTAAAAAATCTTGAAAAAATTTCAGATGTTAAAAATATCGTTTTCAGAGATCTTATTCGAACTTTTCGTTTTGAAGACTTTGAAAATCTTGATTCGGAGAAACTTGCACTATTCGTTGAAGCGGTTATCTACCGAAATCTCAATGCACTTGAGGATTCTATCTATTTTGAAGCGGAGGAAGAGGATGCGGTGTATGGAATCTATCAATTTAAACTAAATAGCTTAGAAAAAAGAGTTGATAGTATGGAGGAAGACGAAAGAAATCAATTCATGAATCGTATCGTCCGTAATTTTGGATACCCTAACTCAAGTTTTACTTGGAAAAAAGAAGAAAAAATATGGTTGGGTACTGATGTTAGTGGAAGTATTTCATTAGATCTTAGTCGTCCTAAGATTCTCACGGGTAAGGCAGAAAAAAAACGTTTACCCGGGATTATCGCAGATAATGCTCGTTTTAAAGAATTCGTGTCTTCGAATGTGGATCAGACTTATGTGAATTGGTTGGGAAGAGATCGTTATGAAATCGTCGATCAAGAACATAGAATTAGAATTGATGGAACTCCCGGAGTAGGAAACCATGCGGCGTTTAAAATTCAAAAAAAATGGGGTGATCGTTGGTATGAACTTATTGATGATGCTGTTATAAATGAACGAGCTGTTGCTTTTTCCAATTCCAAAGAAAGAGAACGAAAAACTGAAAATGATGATTGGCAGGTGATACCTGGTTATCAAAATTGGATTTCCGTGACTTCTTATAATAATGATAATACTCCAGACTCACCTCATGCCTATGAGAGAGAAGGAGCTATAAAAGATTGGGATTCTTCCAGTAATCCTGTAGAGGTTCTTGCTTTTGACCCAAAAGACAAGCATCTTTATGCAGTAAGTCGTAAATTCGGTAGTTTACATGCTTCTTATGGTCAAAAAGTCATCGTTCAAAAAGTGAAGTACGATCGAGGACAAGCAAAAATTGATGGAACTACTTTGTTTCGATTGAATGAGAACGACTCTTTGTCCTTTCTTTATCGTATTGAGGATCCTCGTTTTGTGTGGGTTTGGAGAAATAGCAACAATACAGTACAAAAAGTAGAGCTTCCACGATTTGGAGTGAGTTTTGAGCCGAAAAATCGATCTTTAGTAAGTCCTGAATTAGAAGGTTATGCTCTGAGTCGCTCTCAGAGACTTCCGACTGGCAGTGAGCAATGGGGTGATTTTCCTCATTTTATCGTTCTTGAGAAAGAAAATAAATTTCGCATTGCTATTCCAGAGATGACTTTCAAAGCTAGATTTCTTGAAGAAAGTTTGCGAGTTCACTATGATCTTGATTGGTTTTCTCGAATTCTTGAAGAACAATCTGAAGGATTGAAAGAAATCAGTCGTTATGGACGAGGGTCTCAGAAGTTGCTCGTTTGGCCAACAGATTCATCGCATTTTTCAGATTTAGAGGACCGTTTTTATTTGACATTCATTCATCTTTGGGGGCATTCAGAAGAGTACGATTCTTATGGTCGCGCTCGTGAACTTCTGTATGCTAGCCGTTCTGATCAGGGTGAATTTACTAATAGTTCACGAAAAATTTTGGAGTGGATTTTCTCGATGGAGAATAACGATCATGATCCTCGAGCCCTTGCTTTACGTCTAGGAGCCGCTCTTTTGATCATTGAGAATGATTTGTCTCATCATCGTTATTGGCATAATCCAAAAGAATTTCAGGGAAAGAAAGTAAATGAGCCAAGGCATTCTAAATTTATCAAACTTGAATCTAAAAAACTGGATGTTTTGTATGATTCCTATTTAAAGGTAAGAGATAAGATTGCGTCTAATTTTTTCCCAGAGGATTTAGAGCGACTATTTCTCAAGAATCGAGAGATTTTACCTTATGGCGAAGGCAATAAATATTTTAATAAATATCTTCATCAAGCTCGTCTTGCAGAGATTGAAGGGAAAGATCCTGGATCAGTGCGCAAAATTAAGGCCACTGAACCAGCAAATTTCAAGAAGACTATGGATAATGAAATTAATGCATACAGCTATTCTGAAGCAGTTAAAAAATATAATGAAAATAAATGCAGAAAAGTTAATCTTTATCAGGGATTGAATGCGAATTTTAAATTTTTATACGATATTTCTCTTGAGATCGATGAACTTACGAACAATAGCAATACTAGTGCAAGATCAGGGCTCGTAAGTTTACTTACTGGAATATTCAACGTTGAAAGATCAGTCCTAGATCAACTCAATAACGAGGAATTAAAAGAAGAATACCTCAGTTTGTTGCGGCTTTATCTCAGGCAGCAGTCTATTGAGAATCGAAAAGAGGATTCTAGTGCACTTAACGAGAATTGTCACTCTATGGTTAAATTTCTCTATAGTCTTGCTACTTCTACTGATGATGTTAATCGTAGTGAGATTAAGATATCAACTTCGGATTGGAGTAAATTTGAGACTGATGCTCGGGACTTTGGTAACTTAGAAACATACATGAAGCGGTGCGAATTGAATGAAAAGTTTAAAAATTTTTTTAAAGCTGTAGATTGGAGTTTTTTAGAAGGCAGTGTTTCGAGCGAAGTCTTAGTTGATACTCAGGATGATGTTGATACTCAAGATGGTAGCGCGCATCGTGCACGTTACTGGGATCCAAGAACTGAGTCTATTCCTTCTAATTTTAAATATCGCTATGATCGTAATAAATTTCTGAATGAAAGTTCGAACGATTCTCAGTACGATCTTCAGGAAAAACCAGTTATTTCGGTTGATAATTTGAATCAATATTTTCAAAAACGAAGTCTGACTGAAGCCGAAAAGCAGGAGATCGTTAAAACTTCGCGTACTTTAGCGGAAGTTTTTTCTAAAAAACCGATTCAATCAACACGATCAAGATGTGATGAGAATTACGATTCTTTCATTCGTAAAAAGCTCGAAGACTATCAAAAATTGATTTTGAAAAAGAAAGAAGATCTTGAGGAATCAGTTTATACACTTCGAGAAGGCGCTACTGAAGGACTCAAAAAATACCGTGATAATCAGCTAAAAGATCAATTGATAGAAGTCCAGGGCTTCAGAGATAATTTTGAAAAGGCTATCTTGGAGGACTTAAGATCTTTTCCAGATACTGCTTGGGAGCAAGTCAGAGAGAGGCTATTTCGAAATTCAGCGATCCAAGCGCGTTCTAGTTTAAAAGAAGTGCTTCAAGCTTATGCAATGGGTTCTTTTGAGCAAATTTTTGTGATGAATCCTGGATTAAACCAAGAACGTGGCTTAAATTTGCTTAAAAATACGACTTCGTATTTGATCACAGCTACTTATGCGCTTCGAGTGCAAGAGGTGATGCGGGCTATTGATCAATTTATCAAGATAGAAAATCCTACTCAGGAGGAGATGCAACAATTTTATAAAACTGCTACTGCTTTACGAAGTTATAAGATCGAGGATCATCCTGATTACCTTGCTTTTGAGTATTGGATGAAGATTTTGATTCGACCTGATCAGATCAAAAATCTGAGTCAGCTTACGGGTGAAAAAACCGCTTTACTTGAAATGATTATGGGTTCGGGGAAGACTTCTGTTTTATTGCCACTTGCAAGTCATGCGAATGCGATCAAAGAAAAGCAGCTTAGCATGGTAGTTCTTCCTGAGACGCTTGTTACTTCGATGTCAAAAGATCTGAGCTATCAACTCGAGCTTATTTATGGGCAGGGAATTGATCGCATCACGATTCATAGAAATCATGAGTATGATCTTAAAAAAATTCAGTATCTTTATTCTAGAATCAGAAAAGATCTAGATACAGGTAGAGTGATTGTGACTTCTAATAGCAGTATCCAAAGTCTTTTTCTTATTTTTATTCAAGCATTTGATAATTTTGAAAATCTCCATGCGCAGGCAAAAGAGATCCGAGCTCAGGAAATTGCGGCACTTCAAGATATCTTTTATATTTTCAAACAATACGGTTATGTTTTGATTGATGAGGTGGATTCTATCTTGGATATCATGGCTTCTCATCGATTTTCGATTGGACGTCGTAAAAAACTCGAGCAGTCTATTGTAAATGCAACTATTGGAATTTATCGTATTCTTGCTGAGAATGAAAAGATTCATCAGGCGGTAAAAATTCCTTTTATACACGACGAGCAATTAGGTGTCGCGTATAGCCGCGAGGCATATCATAGTCAGGTAAAAAAACTTCTCATCGAGGGGGTTTGCGATCCTCAGAAGGCGAAGTATTTCTTTGATCAGGAGCGCTTGATCGAATCTTTTCAGGAACTAGATCGTCAAAAGCTCAAAAATTATTTGAATTCGACATCGATTCAAAAGAACCAAGATTACCTCAATGAGTTGCCTGATGATGAGTTGAAGAACGTCCTGAGTGTACTTTTTACTCAGATTCATCAAATATTGCCTCAGACATTAGATAAGACTTATCTTGTTCATTATGGTCTTTGCCCTAAAAATAGCGCTAAGACTTGTGATCCTTTTGTAGGAATTCCCTACCATTCAGGCGCTCCCATCGTGAATTCTCGGTTTGGAACTGATTTGGAGTCGTTGAATTATACCATTCAGTCCCATCTCGAAAGTTTCAATGTTTTGGATATGTTTCAACTTGAAATGCAACGTTTAAGGGAAGACTTTACTAAAAAAGTAAATATGCAATCGAGAAAAAAAATAGTTTACTATTGTGGGAATGGTTTAAACGGAGTTGAAGAGCTTTCAGACGGGGACATTATCAATATGACTTCAGAGTTTATTCAAGCAAAGTCTCGTGAAGTCAGTAAGAGACCTGATCTTGTGTTAGATCTCGTAAAATCGTACGCGGCACCAAAAATTGAAGTCTTTCCGGATCAGCTTTTTACCAATTCTTATATTTACCCTATTTTATTTCGAAAAATACAAGGGATGACTGGAACGTTGTGGAACTATCAATCGTTTCCGAAGTTCTATGATGATGTGATTGCTTCAGATTCTCTGGCTCGTACATTGAGCGCGTTGTGGAAATCAGAGTCGACTCGTAAAGTGCGAGTAGTTGAGACTGCTGGTCCTCATGACCAAGTTGAAGTTATTTTAAAGAGGGTGATTGGGAAATCCAATGAGCCTTTGTCTATCGTTGATCAGGGAGGATTTTTTAAAGGAAGAAGCAATCAGGAGGTGGTGAAGGCTATGATGACTCTCAAGGATGATCAAGGTCGAAGCTATAGCGATCAGGGAAGGTCACAGCTTCTTTTTTATGATGCTGAGCATGAGATTCAGCTCATGGAAGATCAAGGGGACCATCAGGCGGTGCGACCTTATGTGAAGCGGGCGACGGATGAAACTAAGACCGGTGCCTTCTGGGATATACAGCATACGACAGGTTCGGACTTAAAAGTGAATGCTCAGACAGTTGCGATCTTGACACAAAGTAAGTTCTCTATTTTGAGAGATTTGCTTCAGTCAGCGTGGAGACTGAGGGGACTTGAGCAGAATCAGTCTGTGATTCTCACGATTACTCAAGATGATTTGCGGATTATGTCCAAGTTGCTGGTTGAAGTTTATGGCCCTTCTCAAGTGATTGAGGAAGGTGTTCCAGAGGTTGAGCTTGAGAAGATTCTTCTCTACTTGGCCACTAATGAGGCAATGAAGGCTGCAGACGTGAATTATCGGTCAGTTAAGGCGTTTCAGCGTTCTTTGATCGTAGAGCAGGTTTATCGTGCTTTGGTGAGTCCTAAGCTATTTCGAGAACAACAGGATGAATGCATTAATGTATTTAATGTAGTTAAGGGCTTTTTCAGTAGTCCTCGAGGTGAGAAAATTTACCAACGTTATGGTATTCCGATTGTTAAAGCTAATACTATGGACGTTCTGAAAAAAGAGATTGAACAGAGCTTGAATCCTGATGTTGAACGATTATTTCATCATGCTAAGTCATTAAAAGTAAAATTTGAGAAAGAAATTACTTCTCGGCAGGAAGAGCTGTCAGCTCAGGTATTGACTTCGAACTCAATTCAGTTAGATGAAAATCTAGAAATTGAAGGAGAAGAAGAACAGGAACAGGAACAGGAACAGGAACAGGAAAATGATGTGCAAGAGCAGGTAGAACCTCCGTCCGAGGAACCCTATGGTAAAGTCCTTGTGAGGTGGTCTGACCATCGAGAGAAACTATTTGATGGGACCTTGTTCGAGAGTCCTACAGAATTTAATCAGCTGATTACTCCGAATCTAGAGCCTCAGCGAATGTTTCCTCAAGCTATTGCTCAGCTCAATCCCGTCATTTCTTTGAAGGATGTCTTGAAGGCAGGAAATTTGGAAAAGTATCATGATTTGTTTGATGCAAGGATTCATGGATCGTTGAATCTCTTTCCTATTTTTCAGTCTACTGAAGAGGAAAGCCAATTATTTACTCCTTTCGGTTACTATCAAGGAGCGATAGAATTTATCTTAATCAGTTTAAATGAGAATGGCAGAGTACATTCCTCGGTGCTGATTACACGAGATGAAGCGCTTTTTGTTTTGGGTAAGTGGTTGGTAGAAGATAGGGACGGAAAATATAGCAGTCATAGTAAGAGACCCCTTCTTCTCTATCAATTTAACAATGGTTTCATTCGTAAAACCGGAAATTTCGTCAAAAATGATGAGAATGGGGGTGTTGAGGAGAAGAAGGGTGAAAGTAGTGAGCCTCTGGGTTATTGGGATGAGTTCTTTGCTAATGATCAAAATAGGACTGACTTTTTGAAGCTTCTTGTTCAAGCTAAGTTTCTTAGTGGTGCTACGCATTTTGATGGTGAGGAAATACCTGTCTTGAAATCGTGGGTGGAAGAGTTTGGGAAAGATGATTTCTTAGATTTTTTCAGTAACAAAGTTTTAGAATTTAAGGATTCTACGCGAAAAGATTTTGAGCTCTCTGTTTTATACGAAATCCTTCACGCGCCAAGCGAAGCACGTGAGGGAAGTAGGAGTAACAGATAAGGAAAAAACCCCTGGACTTTCTAGGAGAGCTGGGATGCTCAGCTGTATTTCTTGGAGACTTCTTTTCTATGGATTTTCTTTTTTTTAAAAGTGAAGTAGGGTGAACCCTATTGTCTAGACAAAAAAGGAGCAAAAATAAGTTAAATTTTAAAATACAGTTTATTTAACATTTAATACAAAATTTCTCCTTTGGAAATGAAAGGGATGGACTGAAGCTTGCAGAAGCGGGGGATTACAATGAGGCCCCCCGCTGCTGCAAGCTCTGAATAGACTCAGATTTTTATTCAGCCATCCCGATTTATTAGTAGCTTCGAAACCCCTCATTTGTGTAATTAGAGGTCCTTTATTTTATTCCAGTTAACTCAATACCACTCGTATAGCTCTTCAAATAGATATCTTCTTACTTCATTGTTCGCCACAGCCGTTCAAAAAAAATCTTGTCAAATACCCGTCTTCGTTCATCCATGCTAATTTGAATTTCTTCTTTTTCTAGTCGAATCGTGAAATCAATACAAGTCAATTGAGGCTTCGGTATATTTCAGGATAGTTGTCGCCTAGACCGCTTGGTCAGCCTTATCATTGGGTCTAAAAAAATTACGCATCATTTTCAAATCATGAAATTCGACGGTGTCCATTTTTTTTCTAGTTTGTCCAGACCAACGAGAAGGGGGCGGTTGTTTTTGAGCTTCTTGATAAATAGCATGCATTCTTTTCAAAATTTCTCAATCTGGCCTTCATGTCTCGAATTTGGTGTGGTAAAAGAAATTCCGCTCTACAAACTCTTTGACCTAAGTCTTGCCTTTTCGAGGCTTTGGAATGGTTTACTAGGATACATAGGACCGTACTTTATCGTCTTAAAAATCGATTCTGAGTAGGCAGTTACCCAGGTTGCTGAACGAAGGTACATGTCGTTGTAAGGCTACAAGCATACAGCCCTTCATGGGGGTTGCTGTTGTCTACATGTGTATGATTTGATTTTTTTGGATATTTTCGATAAAACAGACTTTTTCAATTAAATAAGATAAGTTTTTAATAGATTCAGTTTTGTGTCTGCATGTCCCACCATTTTACGTGAAAAAATGTCCTGAATAAATAGAGATAGTGGTAGATGCCAAGGACCAGGAGTTACGCATATGACTTGGACGGAAGATCAGCAAACAAAACCTTCATGAGGTAGCTATTATCCATGCCAGCCATTTACCTGAGAAGAGAAAAGTTTTTGGCCGATTCTTCAGCCCATGTCGCCATCCTCGTTCATCGTCACATCTAAACTTCCATGTAGCTTGTTTTCAACGTGATCTCGGACTTTCTCGTTAAATTCTTTGGCTGATTTTTTTGTACTGCAGATGTAATAGCGCGTTTGAGTCGAGGTCACTGCAGTGGATCGGATCTTTCTCTCAGAGTGGATCCTGATCAGCGCATGAGCTTCCGACCACTTCTCGGGAAAAAACTCAACCTCTTTTTCTAGATAAAGAACCCGAGAGCAGCTGGATTCATCTCCACCGTGGATTCTCTTTTTTTTCGGTATGCTCGCTTTGGGGCAATTTATTTTTTTCTCGTGTGGAACTTCTTCTAAACAATTCCTCAGTCGCTTCATCAAGCCCTTTTTGATCACCTTTTGAGCAAGGTCGTCTGGCATTGATACTTACCAAATAGCCCAGTAAATCGAGTAGATCTAATAGTTCAGGAATGGCCGTAATTTCATTTCTTCTCTGTAGGCACTTGACCTAAGGACATCGACGCACCCGTTGACCAAGCGTTCAGCATAGGAAGCGCTTGAATTGATTTCGATCGATCGAAGTTTCCACGGAAGTATTTTTTCATCCATGCTGATCTTTTTTGATACCGAAGACTTTCTTTTACTTCCTCAGTTCAGTCGATAAAAACTCTTTGAAAGCTCTCAAAATCTAAATACAAAAAGCCTTCTCAACGTGTCATGAGAAGAAATACCGCCTTCGAGACTTAAAAAACCCCTAAGCTTGCCTTTATGGCCGTAATCTTCTATCTCGGTCCAGCATTCACACCCACTGATCACCGTGCGTACCGCGATAAAAAGGACCTCAATAAATTTATGGCTAGTGTTTGGCCAGTTCGGGGATCTTCTTGGAAAAATAAATCATTAATGTTGTTTTTGCTGGGCCTTTCATGGTGACAAACTCCTGGTTCGCGGAAATCATCACACAAACTCGCCTGCTGCGCGAATTCATCTCGAATAGCTCTGATCCTGCGTTTAAGTCATATGCGTAACCCCTAGGCCAAGGACTAGGAAAGTAATTGAAATCCCCCTAAAATCACATGATCGAGTTTTGATGAGGTGCTCACCCCCTTCTATTCTTGGAGGACGATTTTTATTGCGATGTGCCATTCATTTTTCAGATTTAAGTAACGATCCATCGTCGATTCAGATCCTAGATACATCCCTTCATCCAAGCTCCGGAAGTAGGGGGCTCTTCTCGCAAAACTCCGAAGCTTACTACTTTTAAAATAGCCTGAAGTTCTTCTCGAGAAAACGAAGAGGCCGTGGGAGAGGGGCCCTTACCGCAATCCTCCCTTAATTTTGATAGTTTCCATCGCTGAATAGTTCTTTAGTCTTTTAGGATGCTAGGCCTTGCTTTTACGGCCCCTTCTCTCACATTCCTTCATTAGGTCTAGAATTGAGTTACAATCCCTTTTTCGGCTATCTTATGACCCATCTGATACAACCCCAAGCAAAAAAAATGCCTAAGGGATATTTGATCTCCCATCGATTGAGAAAAATTTGTAGACTTTTTTGGAATGTCATTTGAGCTAAAAAAGGGGAGTAAGGAGATTGTTCCAAAATCCTTTTTAAAGAAGAGGAAGTGTCTTCTAGGAGGTTGTACTGAGATAGCTCTTCTGCAACTTGGTAGTAAAGAGCACGACTTCGTTGCAAGGCTTGTGAGCAGGACTTACAGCTTAAAAGATGATTTTTTAAAGAAAACAATTGAGAAGAATGCATTTCCTCATCTAAAAATCGCTGAGTCCATGGTTTTTGAAAATCATAAGCAGGGCAGCCCGGCATGGTCGGAGCAGAGGGGTAGATTTTTTGACTCAGTTGAATGCGGGCGCTCCAAGCAAGGGCTTCTACGACTTCAGGGTTTTTTTCTAAGATACGAGAAAGCTTGAGATAACTCCATCTGCCTAAGTAAAGACCGAGTAAAATCAGCTGCTGCTCCGGACTGAGCCTTTGGAATGAGGATCTTTTTTGCTGGTTCATGGCTTTTTTGAGAACAGCTTGGAACGCAATTTCTAAGGTCTTTTCAAAACCTTGACGTTTCAGACTTGAGGCAGCCAGGCATTCTTCGGGATCTACTTGTAATGCTTGAGCTATTTTAGAAAAAAGAGCAAGTTCTGTCATTTCATTCATACACACCCATTATTTCTAAAAAACAGAAAAAGATCAATCTAATAGAGGCTAGCATAGGTAGTAGGTAAAACTCTGTGGGTTAGGAGAAAAGTTCGAGGCTATTTGGATTTTACTCGTTGAGTGCTTGGATGGTTCTAAGGCTTGAAGGTGGAAAAGGGTGTCCCTGTTCAAAGCCTCAATAAAGCCTGATCAAACTTTTGGATTGCTGAGGATAAGGATCGTGATTCTGATAAGGCCTGAAGTGGGACAAAGGATTCTTTTAAACCTGAAATTGCAAGTAGACTGTCTTCCTTCTGAAAGAGCAGATGCTAAATGGCCGCTTTTGACCTAGTCACAAGTATTCGCTTGTGGATGCTCTTACACTTCTCGGTAACTGTTCTTGTACTGCAGCTTCAATCTAATAGAGTCTATGAGGGGGGGAGTAGGTAAAACCTGTATTTTTGGAGAATTGGATTTTACTTGACCAAGTAATCGTACTTTGATGGTTTGCGTCTAATAGACCTGAAGGTGGGTGGACAAAGGGCTGTCCCTGTTCAAAAGACTCGATTAAAGCCTGATCAAACTCTTGCACTCCTGAAGACTTAAGGACACTGATTCTGAGGAGATGTCCCTGGGCATCTAAGGTCGAGGCTACGAGGGTGGTGTATTCTCCGGGATTAATGAATGCTCCCTGTCTAAAAAGAATTTCGTCCACTGCATGCAGCCAGATAGGCGCTATATTATTTCGGATTCTTGAAAAAAAGGAGTAATAGGTTGATTCCTGCGTGTTCAGCAAGGTTTCTGCTCCGACAGGCAGTGGATCGTCTAGGTAAGCTTGTGCCGATTCTTTCTGAGGTGTAGGTTGTGTTTCAGGAGTCTGCAGATGGAAGGGGAATGCAAACTGACTGAGTTTTGGAAGTTTTTTGGCTTTTGAAAGATGAGATCCCTTTCCTGAAAAAATCGATTGACTGCCTAATGTTTTTTGTTGGCGGGTCACTTGACGGTTTTGATCGGAATAGTAATCTGCTGATCGGGGTTTTTCCTGGGGGCTTTCCTCAAGCTCCGGGCTAAATTTCATATTTTTTTTGATAGATTTCAGTACACTAGAGTCTATCATTTCAAATGCTACTTGAGGTTTTGCTGCGGTATTCCAGGAGTAGGGTATCGAGAGAAAAAGAGCATGAATCAGCAAGGTGAGGCAAGCAATGAAAATCCATTGCAGGATTTTTTTGTTACGTTTTGTCACGCTTGTATCGTATCAGAGCCCTGATCCTAGGAGGGAAGTGGTTTTTTTTTTAAGAAGAAGTTCACTTTTTGAATTTCATCTAGGATGATCTTTTGTTTTTCCATGAGAAATTTCATTTTTTTTTGAATCCTTAGAAAATCGGAGCTTTGAGTATCTGATCTTTTCCCAAAAGAAGCTATCTGTACTTCAATTTCTCGTAGTTCTTGTTCGATTTCAAAGTATTTTTTTTGAAATAGTTCTAATTGTTTCAAGAAGAAGGTTTTGGGGAGCATATTATTTTATCGTCTTGCATTGAAGCAGGCTTGAAAGTATTTTCATGACATGAAACAGACACATGAGTATGTTACGACTGCTATTGTTTATCCTAACGCCCGCATTCATGTAGGGTGGGCGTGGGAATGCTTGGGCGCTGATTGGCTGGTGCGTGGACTTCAGGCCTTAGGTAAATCTACTTTACTTGTTACTGGGATGGATGAGCATTCTGTCAAAGTGCAGCGTACTGCTGAATCTTTAGGGCTTGCACCTGAAGTTTATTGTGATCAGATGGCTTCTGAGATTCAAAAAGTCTTAAAGCGCATGGGCATTGCTTACGATCGCTTCATTCGTACTTCCGATGAAGATCATCGTTTCGTCGTCAAAACTCTCGTAGAAAGGGCCTTTCAAAGCGGTGATGTCTATTTATCTCGTTACGAAGGGGCTTATTGTGAAGGTTGCGAAGCTTTTTATACGGAGAAAGATTTAGTTCAGGGGCTTTGTCCTTCCCATCAAAAAGCTCCTGCCTGGATTTCTGAGGAAAATTATTTCTTTAGGCTTTCTAAGTACCAAGAGAAGCTTTTACAGTTTTTTCGTGAACATTCGAATTTTTTGGAGCCTGATTTCAGGCAATCAGAGATCTTGCATTTTATTGAATCGGGTTTAAAAGATTTTTCTATTTCAAGATCTGGTACTACCTGGGGTATTCCTCTTCCTTTTGATCCTCAGCATGTCATCTATGTCTGGTTTGATGCTTTAATCAATTATCTGACGGCTGCGGGCTTAGCTCTTCATCTCAAGGATCCTGCGCATCCTGAGTTTCTGAGTTGTTGGCCTGTGAGAGTGCATATCATCGGAAAGGATATTGCTCGATTCCATTGTGTTTATTGGCTTGCCATGTTGATGGCGTTAGATCTGCCCTTACCTAAGAAAGTCTTTGCTCATGGTTTTTTGACGATTAAGGGTGAGCGTATGTCTAAAAGCTCTGGCAATGTCGTCTCTCCTGATGAGGTGATGGATTTAGTCGGAGTGGATCCCTTTCGCTACTACTTATTGGCAGAGAACTCTTTTGCTCAAGATGGAAACTTTTCGTGGAAGGGCTTGATGCTCAAAAATAATGCCGATCTTGCTCATGATTGGGGAAATTTGGTCAATCGATCTTTGAGTATGACCCTTAAGTACTTTGAAGGAAGTGGTCAAAAAGGTTTTCAAAAGCCTGAGGGCAATGCCCATTCAGAATCTATCCAAAAGGCTATGGAAAAGCTTCCTCAGCACTTAGAAGAAGCTTTAAATGCCATAGACCCCCAGGCTTATGCCACTCGGTGTTTAGAGGGCACCCGCTTGTTAAACTTATACATTGATCGCACTAAGCCTTGGGCTCTTGCTCGGGATCAAGCACGTCGTGAGGAGCTTCATGAAGTGCTTTTTGCTTTGTTAGAAGGAATACGTTGGCTTGCTTACGCATGGATACCTTTGATGCCTGAGAGCACTTCTCGAGTTTTTGACCAATTGGGCATTTCTGAGAATCGAGCTTCTGGGTTTTTAGTGCATTTAAAGTGGGGTACTGAGGTCTTTTATCCTCAAACCCCAAGTCCTATTTATTCGCGCCTTCCATTGCAAGATTCCGAATGAAGAGTTCTTTTTTAGAAGAAGTTTCTGATCAAGGTACTTGGGATGATCTTTTTCAAAGGCTTCATGAAGCCTCAGGTCTTCAACCTCAACTTTGGATCAGTGTCGGATCAGGTTACGTTCGTGAAGAAATCAAAGCGGCTGTTTTAGCAAAAGGGCAAGGATTTATCGGAGATGCCATTACCAGCCTGCCAGAGCTTTGTTTAAAGATTGCTGGAATCTCTTCCGATGCCTTGCTTTCTCCTTACCAAAGGTACGAAATTTTACGAAAGCTTCTGGCAGAGCCGAGGATCATGTCTGAGTTCAAGCAGATCCACGTGCTCAAAAGGCAAAGAGGCTTTTTGACTCAGCTTGATCAGGCCCTTCAAGCAGGTCGTATGGCCTTTGCCCATACACAAGAAATGCAAGTGTATCACGAGCGCTTACAAGCAAGCTTAGGGTTTAATGTCATGCATGAGGAGTTCTTGCTTTTCAGTCAGGGATATTTAGCCTGGTTAGAAGCTTCAGGTTGGGTCGATCTTCCTCTTCTCATTCAAAAAGCTACTTCGTTGATTTCCCAGGTGAGTTTTTCTCTACCTGAAAGCATCTGGATTCTCAGCAATACGTACCCAGAAAGTTTAGAGCAGGCATTTTGGGATGAGCTTTCTCAAAAGGTCGCTATCTGCAGAATGAAGCCTCGGGTCACTCAGGCATCTTTTGTCTGGAAGAGGTGGCATACACTTGATGAAGCAGCTGAGCAGCTCGCGCAGAGGCTTGCGGTAGAGGGACAGGAAGATCAAAGGTACGCCATTTTGATTCCCGATGTACCTTCGGTCAGAAGAAGCTTGATGAGGGCATTGCAACGGGGGGGCGTTGTTGTTTTTGATCCGAGGGATCCTACTCAGGTTCGTATGGAAGAGGTCTTGAAATGGGCGTTTTTGCCACTTGAAGTGGTCGGATCTCGTTACGAAATGGATAGGGTGGTTAGTTGGATTCAGAGCTTGCCTGATGCGTCTGAGGCGGTCTCTCGTATTTATGCGGCGGGGATTCGGCAGGGGTTAAGTTCCTATCGAAAAATTCCTGAAGTCTATGCTGTTTTAACCAAGCTTGGGTATTTTTTAGGGGGCAAAAAGACCTGCGAGCAAGTGGCTCAGGCGCATGAAGCTTGCTTGCAAGAAATCGGTTGCTTGAGATTAGAGAGCTATCCTTGGATACTTCCGTGGATACGACAATTATGGAAAAAACTCTTCGAGGATGAAAAAAAGTTAGGCTTTGAAACGAAAAAAGCCCCTCTTTTATTTTGGCTAGAGAAGATGCGCTTGTATTTAAAAACGGCTTCGCCTTTTGTTTCAACTTTAAAACCCGAGAAGGGGGTTTATCTTTATCGATTGGATCAAGTCTCCTTAATTGATTTTGAGAAAGTTTGGATTTTTGGGCTTCCTCCCGATTGGTTGCAAGAAGCTTCTTTAGGAGATGGATGGTACTCAGACTTAGATCGGGAGCTTTTGAGCTCGGAATTTCAAGTGCGATCGAGATTTCAATTGAGAGAAGAACGTATCAAGAGTCTTAGGTCTTGGAATGTCGTTGAAGATTTAGAGCTGGTAGATGCTTATTACGAGATGGATGGATGGGAGAGGGGATCTCTTCTGTCTGTATTGAAGGCTATGCAGATTCCTTATGTAGAAGTGAAAGAAAAAATGCCCTCGTTTTTCTTGGTAGAGCATCCTATTGAGGAAGTGCAAGCTCAGTTCATTGAGCTTTCTCGTTCAGTAGGTACCTTGAGTGCATCAACATTAGATCGATTTAGTCGTTGCGGTTTTCAGGCGTTAGCTTACGATCGGTGGAAACTCAAGGATCTTCGGTTGCCCAGTGTGGAGTTATGGCCTGAGGTCAAAGGCAAGATTTTGCATGCTTGCGTTTTTCTGATGATGCGATCGCTGAAGGAAGGTCTTCCCTTGAGTGCTCGGCAGGCATTAGAGTCAGCGTGGAAGAAGAGTCCTCCTGAAGGGCTTTTTTTTTCTGAAAGAATTTTGAAGTTTATCCAATCCAAGTTATGCCGTATTCTTGACACTTTTTCTGAGAAAGAGCTTTTGTACTTGGATCGTTCAGAAGCTCAGCTCATGCATTTAGAATCTCAAAGATTGGAGCTTATTTTAGAGGAGGGGGTGATTGTTGGAACTCCCGATCGTGTGGATGCTTATGGGGATGGACTTTTCGTGATTGATTATAAAACTTCCGGAAGAATGCCTCATGCTTCGGAGATTTTGGAGAAGGGATACCGACTTCAGCTTCCTTTTTACGCAGTTGCTTTATGGAAGCAGGGGCATCCTGTTTTAGGGTTGCAATTGATAGCCTTGGATACCGAAGGATCTCGTAGCTCGGGGATTTTTTTCGAGGCTTTTAATGATCCGAAGAAAGGGTTAACCGCAGTTCGTGCTAGTAGCAAAAGTTTAGTACAGCAAGATCCTGATGAGATTTGGAGTATGCTGGAAGAAAAAATCAGGAAGGCTAGTAGCGAATATTGGAGGGGGGAATTTCAAGTGGGCGCACGATCTGAAAATCCAAAAGATGAATGCGATCGTTGTCGTTTAGGAGGACTTTGTGGGTTTTCAAGAAGCCGTCATCTCGCTTTCTGAAGAACAAAAGCAAGTTGTTGATTGCTGGGGTGAGGGTTTATGTGTTCTTGCCGGAGCAGGTTCAGGAAAAACTACGACATTAGTCGCTAAATGTATTTCTTTATTAGAAAAAAAATCAGATGCTCGATGGGTTGCTGTTTCTTTTACTGAAAAATCAGCAAGAGATTTAAAAGAAAAATTTTCCAAGCTTTGCGATACTAAACACCTTTTTCAAAATACCATGACGACTATTCATGGGCTTTGTGCGAGTATCTTGCGGTTACATTATCCAGGAGGGATAGGAACTGTTCTTTCAGAATCAGAATCTCAATGGTTTTGGGATCAAGCGATAGAGTCTCTTTGGTTTGGAGATCTGAAAGAAGATATTGAGAAAAGTTTAGAATGTCTTTTTAATCGAGAAACGAAGAATACTTTAGAAGATCTTTTGCAAAGAGTGAGAGCATTGCAACCTTTTGGTATAATCAATGTGTTGTCTTCTCTTTCTGAAGAAAGTATTGCTTTGGCAAAAGTGAGTGACTTTCTTTTGAAGTATTATAGTCTTTTGAAAAAAAAAGAGGGAGTTTTAGATTTTAATGATCTAGAAATTTTTGCCGATGAAGTTTTGGAAAATACTTGCGTTCAAAACTATTATCATAAAAAATTAGATTTAATTTTAATCGATGAATTTCAAGATACCAATCCCTTGCAAGCTAAAATTTTGTGGAAATTAGCAAGAAAAGATAGATCTAATCTTTGTGTGGTAGGAGATCCTAAACAGTCTATTTATCGTTTTCGAGATGCTGATGTCAGTGTTTTTGAAGAATACTGTCTTTCTCTTCCTGTGAGGAAGTCGCTTACTTGCAATTATCGAAGTGTTCCCAAAATTCTATATTTTGTAAATAAATTGTGTGAGCCATTATTTATTGCTTCGCAAATGCCATTTGAGCCTTTAGTGGCTGTTCGTGATGATGAATCTGAGACAGGTGTTTTTAAATTGAAAGTGCGACAACCAGAAGATTTAGCCAGATGGATTCAAGCACAGCCAAAAGATAGTTTAGATAAAATGGCTCTTTTATGTCGTCGTATTCGAGGCAATGAAAAATGGATTCAAGCGATGATTGCCGCTAAAATTCCATTTATTATGGGAAGTGGTGGTTTTTTTTGGGAAGATCCTCGCATTCAAGAACTAGTTTGTTTTTTAAAGTGGTGGGAGAATCCTCAAAATACTTTATCAGGAGCTACTTTTTTGAGGGCTCCTTGGATGCGTATTTCTGATGCTTGTTTGGATCAGTGGGTCCATGAAGATCGTACTTTTCAAAGACCTTTTTTTGCTTCTGAGCATCCCATAGCGAAAAGTTTAATGCCTTTAAAAGAGAAAATACTGAGACCTGGACAAATTTTGGAGCATTTATTGCTCCAAGAGATAGAGGGATTATCTGTTTCCTTGTTGGGTCTTTGGTGCCGTGCAGAAGCTTTATCTTCTTCGGGTTGGAATTTTCATGAAGTTATTTCTTTTTTTGGAAAGTGTTTAGAAGAAAAGAGAAAAGAGCGTGATGTGCCACCTGCTGATAGTACTGGAAAACTGAAAATTTTAACGCTTCATGGATCAAAAGGTTTAGAATTTTCCCAAGTGATTCTTTTAGATTTTGAAGATAAGGTTTTTCGTGAAACAGCTCCCTTGCTATTTTGGGATCGTAAGCAAGGTGCTTATTTGGGAAAAAGAGAAAAGAATGGAAGTCGTTCGCGTAAAGATGGTGCAGAAATACGTTGGCGCGAAATGGAAAAAAGAAAAAATTTAGAAGAAAGCAAACGTCTTTTTTACGTTGCGCTTACTCGTGCAAAAGATCAATTGATTTTGGTATGTCCGGAAGAAAGATCTCAAATTGAAGGTGTTTCTTGTTTTCAAGAGGATTGTTGGGGATCCTGGATTGAGACTCAAAAAGAAGGATTTGAGATTTTAAAAAGTCCCGAAAAAATATCCTTTTCTTCCATTGAAGAAAAACCTAAAAAAGTGTCTATTCAAAAATCAAGTTTTCAGCCTCGTTTAGTGAGATCGCGTCATAGTGTGAGCGAGTGGAGTTTATTATCTCGATGCCCAAAGTCTTATGCTTGGCATTTACTTTCGCCTGAAGTGATTCAAGAAGCAAGTAGTTCTGATTTTTTAGATCAAGAGGTGGTTGAAGCAGATCGTACTTTAGGTATGCAGGTGCACGCTTATTTAGAAACTTTGGATTTTAAAAAATTAGAAACAGAGCATTTGGGTTCACAAAATTTTCAAGCAAGTAAAATTTTTGAATGGGCTTCTTCTTGCGAATGGATGCAGCCTGCTGATTTCAGTACCAAAATTTGGAAAGAGCTTGCTTTTGAAGTTTCAGTTTATGGAGAAATTCTTATTGGAAAAATAGATCGTGTTTTTGCGAAAAAACAAGGAGACTCTTTTTTTTATTCTCTTTTGGATTTTAAAATAACCAGAAAACCTAAGACTTTGTGGATGATCCGTCAGGTTTATCAAACACAAATGGAGCTTTATGCTCTTGCTTTATCGATTCTTCAGCCTGAATTTTCTGGCATGGAAGCTTTGATTGTGAATATCACACCTGAACAAGTAAAAACCTTCCCCATTTCATTGGGAAAAATAGATATTTATCAACTAGCACAAAAAGCAAAAGCTATTATTGCTGGAGAAAAAGCAGAGGCTAGGCCAAGTTTTGAGTGTCGTTATTGTACTTTTTTGAAAAAATGTGAAGAAGGCATGGCGTTTATTGTTTCAAAACAGGTCGATCTTGATTCATGAAAAAAGTGCTTATCACAGAAAAGACCATAACGATTAATATTAAAGAAAGTGATTTTTGGTAATTTTCAATCGAATACCAGCGAGTGCCATTCGGATTTAGGGCGCCTTTCCAAAAAAAATCCAATAAATGACCCACTTTTTCAGCAATCCATGCTCCTGAGAGCATGACAATGCAATTCATGAATCCAGTGGTTGTTGCGATTGTTTTTTGAGGAACGTATTCGGAAATCCTAGAATAGCAAAGTATAGTTGAACCGCACAAAAATCCTATAATAAGAAATAACAAACTCAATAAAAAAAGATGAATCAAAGGGCAAAAAATTAATATTCCTGTACAAAAAAATAAAGCATAAGTGCTATATTTAATAAAAAAGAGTTTATTTTGAAAATAATCTGCAAGAAAGCTTAATATCAAGCTTCCTAAGCATGTTCCGATATACATCAAAGAAACGATATTTGCTGCTAATTGTTTTTCAACATTAAATCTATTTATAATATAAGAAATCCCCCATAGGTCAGCAATAACAGACATACAAAGATAAACGCCTAAAGCGATAATAGAATAAATCCACATTTCTTTCATAAAAGTCAAACGCATTAGTTCTGAAAATAAAGAAGAATTTTTATATTTCTGAGATGATCTAGATGGAATAAAAAACCAGCTCAATAAAAAAGAAAAAATTCCAAAAAAATTCAGATAAAAAAGAATCTTTTGCCAGCTGATGGTTTTTATAAAAAAAGCAATGATATTGCTTCCTGAATAGGCTCCTACCGTTCCTGCAGCCAAAGCGAGTCCGATTAAAAAGCTTCTTCTTAAAGGAGGAAAGTATTCGCAGCTTATTTTGTTGATACAAATAAAGGCTGAAGAACCTCCGATGCCAATGAGGACTCTTCCTAGCTCTGCAACCCATAATTGATGAGAAGCAATAAATAAGCTTGTTCCAGATAAGCACATAGAAATGGAAAAAAGTTGAATCGTTCGTATTCCCAAGCGATCAATTAAAAGTCCAGCAGGAATTTGCATGATAGCGTAAGAGTACATAGATAAAGAGGATAAATGTGCCAACTCAGAAGCATCAATTTTAAAAGAATGCATGAGGTCATCTACCATAATGCTCGAAGACATCCTTAAGATGTATTGATAGATATAAAAAATTGCGCCAGATACCCAGATCCAGGCAGGATAGAAAGAATTTTTCTGAAAAAGACTATTTTTTGATGCAGTTAGCATGGTGTCAGGAATCTACCTAAAGATTCTGATCTTGTCAAGATTAGTATCGTTGCTTTTTTTTATCTCTTAATGATGTATAGTCTCGTTTCAGGAGGTGGAGATGATCCGGCTGACAAGACTGAATGGAGTTTCTTTTATTCTCAATTGTGATTTAATTTTAAGCATTGAGTCTACTCCAGATACTGTAATTTCTTTGACAGTGGGGGAAAAAATGATGGTCAAAGAAGACATCGAAACAATTGTTTCTTTGGTGATTCATTTTAAAAAAAAAGTGATTGGTTTTTCTCCTTTAGATGATGTCAAAGGAGTAGGGTGATGGATTTAGCATCCTTGATCGGTTCTTTTTTGGGAATTGCAGGTGTTGTAGGTGGTCAACTTTTGGAAGGTGGTCATCTAGGCCAGATTTTGCAAGGAACTGCTGCGATGATTGTTGTAGGAGGAACTTTAGGCTCTATGCTTCTTGCTTTCCCTACGCAAGACATAAAAAAAGCCTTTTCCTTACTTCCTCTTATTTTTAAAAACGTAGATTCAAATATGCAGCCTGTGATTGAAGAAATTATCCGTATTGCAATTATTGCAAGAAAAGACGGCGTACTTGCTCTTGAATCTCAAAAAGATTCCATCAAAGATCCCATGTTTAAAAAATTCATTAAGTTTGTGATTGATGGTATCGATCCTGCAACGGTAAAAGAAATCATGGAAAACGATATTTTTATTGCTTTTGAGGAAGAAGAAAATGCGGGAAAAGTTTTTGAAGGAGCAGGGGGATTTGCTCCTACTATTGGAATTATTGGAGCGGTTTTAGGATTGATTCACGTGATGTCTATGCTTAACGATCCTTCTAAAATTGGAGATGGTATTGCAGTTGCGTTTGTGGCTACCGTTTACGGAGTGGCACTTGCAAATCTTATACTTATTCCATGGGGCATGAAAATAAAAAGAAAAGCCTCACAGAGAATGATGAATAAAGAAGTCATTAAATTGGGAGTTTCTGGAATTCAAGAGGGGATTAATCCTGCTTTTTTAAGAGAGAAGTTAGAGGTTTTTTTAGAGAAAAAAGGACATTAGTATAAATGAAAAAAAAGCATCCAGAACATGTAAATTTAGAGCGCTGGTTGGTATCTTATGCCGACTTTATTACACTTCTTTTTGCTTTTTTTGTCATTATGTATGCTATGTCACAGGCAGATAAAGCTAAATTTAAAAAACTATCAGAAGGATTGAATAAAGCCTTTACTTCTCATGGTGCAGGAATGATAGATATCGGTTCAGGATCAGGGGGAAATACCATCAATAGTTTGGAGAACATAGCATCGGAGAGAGGAAGTCCCATGAATTTGCCATTTGGACGATCGAATGCAATTTCGGAATCTGACACTGAAATTCAAGAAATCTTAGAATTACTAGAAGAGTCCTTTAGTTTGGAAATGGGATCAACCGAACTTTCAGGAAAACCTGATATTCATATAGATTCGCAGGGAGTGAATGTTCAGTTGTCCGTCAAGGATTTTTTTACTCCAGGTTCTGAAAAAGTTCGTCCCGAGTTGTATTTTATTTTGGACCGGTTTGGACGTATTTTAAATCATTCCCAAAGAATGATTCGCTTAGAAGGGCATACCGATAGCGGTGAGACTTGTCCTAAGCGGTTCTTCAATGATTGGGAGTTTTCTGCTGCGCGTGCTGCGTGGATTGCTCAATACTGGATCAAACGTTTTGATTTTGATGCCAAAAGAATGAGTATCGCTGGATACTCCCATTTTCGTCCTTTGTCCCAAGGTCCAGAACCTTGGAATCATGCCAAGAATCGACGAGTTGAAATTACCATTCTTCCTCAAAAGATGGACAGCGAGGAGTAATCTTTGATAGATTTCACGAAGAACTCCACTTTGTCTGAACTGACTCGCGGTATGTTTCAGGATAGTTGTCGCCTCGACCGCTTGGTCACTCTACATCATTGGGTCTAACAAAATTACGCATCACTTTCAAGCCATGAAATTCAACGGTGTCCGTTTTTTCCCAATTTCTAGTTTTTCCAGACCAACGAGAAGGGGAGTTGTTCTTGAGCTTCTTGATAAACAGCATGCCTTCTTTTTAAAATTTCTAAATCCTCGCCTTCGTGTCTTGAATTTGGTGTG
>Ga0208867_1000020_pt1 | contig 60827 bp, 65 predicted proteins | sample CryBogCBE05Oct08_FD_185505 | JGI IMG/M metagenome (GOLD analysis project Ga0208867, IMG submission 185505) | Freshwater microbial communities from Crystal Bog, Wisconsin, USA - CBE05Oct08 (SPAdes) (version 2) | ecosystem: Environmental > Aquatic > Freshwater > Lake | place: Crystal Bog... | reverse complement strand
AGCACTTGCAGCAACGATCAAAAAAGGCGACAAGCTTCCATCACGTTGGGTCATTCATCCACCTGGAGGCAGACTCGTTGTTGATACAGATGCTCATAACAATGCCACTTTGATAGGTCCAGCAGTTCTTATCGGCGATCATGAATTGGACAAATACCTTTGAGCGATCAAGATCCGCTAGATATTGATATTGAGCAGCTGCTTCGCGAAACAGCGAAGGCTGCTGCTGATTTTGACGCATCTGAATTTGATGAATCTGGTCAACAAGATTTGCAGGATCGCCAGGCACTACGGCGCGTATCAGGGCTTTCAACAGAACTTCAAGATGTCAGCGACGCCGAATACCGCCAGTTACGTTTGGAGAAAGTTATCTTGGTTGGCGTTTGGATTGATGGAACTTCAATAGACGTCGAAAACTCGATGAAAGAGTTGGCTGCGCTTGCTGAAACAGCAGGATCAGAAGTGATGGATGGCTTTGTGCAGCGCAGAGATAAGCCGGACGCATCAACATATATTGGCTCTGGAAAAGTTGCCGATGTAAAGCAAGCGGTAATATCAACGGGCGCCGATACTGTCATTTGTGATGGTGAGCTTTCACCAGCCCAACTTCGTACTCTTGAATCAAAACTCAAGGTAAAAGTAATTGACCGCACTGCCTTGATATTGGACATCTTTGCTCAACATGCGAAATCTCGTGAAGGTAAAGCCCAAGTTGAATTGGCGCAGATGAGTTATATGTTGCCACGTCTTCGTGGTTGGGGTGATTCTCTCTCTCGCCAAGCAGGTGGAATTGGTGGGCGCGGACCGGGTGAAACAAAGATTGAAACCGATCGCCGACGTATCAATGACAAGATGGCAAAGCTTCGTAATGAAATTAAAGAGATGAAGGTTGCCAGAGATACAAAGCGCCAAGAGCGCAATCGTCACAACGTTCCCTCTGTTGCCATTGCTGGCTATACGAACGCTGGTAAATCCTCGCTGATGAATAAGCTCACAGGAGCAGGTGTACTTGTTGAGAACGCACTCTTTGCAACACTTGACCCCACTGTGCGCAGAGTTACCGCCTCTGATGGCCGAATTTATACTCTTTCAGACACAGTGGGCTTTGTGAGGCACCTTCCTCATCAACTTGTTGAAGCATTTAAATCGACTCTTGAAGAAGTATCGGGCGCTGATCTCATTGTGCATGTGGTTGATGGATCTCATCCAGATCCACGCGAGCAGATTCGCGCTGTGCGCCAAGTGATTAACGATATTGGCGGGGGAGATATCCCAGAGATTATTGCAATCAATAAGGCAGATATCGCTCTGCCTGAAGTGCTGATGCAACTCTTGCGAGAAGAGAGCAATTCATTTGCCTTCTCTGCCCGTACTGGTTTTGGTCTTGATACTTTACTTAAAGCTATTGAAACGTCTCTGCCAAGACCACGGGTAGAGATCAAGGCAGTGATTCCTTTCAATAGAGGGGATCTTGTCTCCGCTATTCATGAACGTGGAGAGGTACTTTCTGAAACTTATTCAGAATTTGGCACCTGTATACATGCGATGGTCGATGCACATATTGCCCAACAAGTAGAGGCGATTGTCCATAAGGAAGTAACGCTGTAATGGGTGAGAAGATTTCTCTAGGTTCACAGAACTTTGCAGGATCTATCGACCGGGCGCTCATTTCTATCTTGCGCGGTGGAATAGTTGTTGTGGCAGCCGAGCATGGATATATGTATGCCTGCGATGCTTTTAATCAGAGTTCAGTTGCAAAGATCCATCAGCTCAGAGGCGATCGACCCCGCACTGCTTGCCAAGTAATGGTTGGGAATACCTCATCCGTCTCTGGGATTGCTCAAGATTTTGATGAGCAGTGGCAGAAATTGGCAGAAAAGTTTTTGCCGGGGTTGCTGACCATGCAATTGATGCAGCAACCGGCATTGAGTTGGGATTTGGGGGATGCGGGCTCACTTGCCGAATTCGCCCTTCGTGTTCCATCAAGTCAGTTTTTGCTAAAACTATTAGAGCAGAGCGGCCCGCTTGCAGTCGCAAGCGCAGCGCCCGCAGGGCAAGGCGTGCTGGCTTCCCTCACTAACTTTGTTGGCGGAAGCGATATCGCTGTTGAGATCGACGAAGGTTTGCTTCCAGCTGGGCCGCTATCCACAGTTGTTCGAAGGACTGTGATCGGCGCAAAGAGCGCTTTAGAGGTAACAAGAGTGGGAGCAATCTCACTTGCCCAACTTCAATCTGTGATTCCTGATATTTCCGCTTCCAGCGCATAGGCTTGGGTCATGTCTACATCAGATACTTTCTTTGGCCCAGATTTCCCAGCGCTGCAAGAACAAGACCCAGATATTGCTGCGGTACTTCTTTCAGAGTTAGAGCGCCAACGCCATAACCTTCAATTGATCGCAAGTGAGAACTTCACATCACCTGCAGTGCTTGCAACACTTGGTTCAACGCTTTCTAATAAGTATGCCGAGGGTTATCCAGGCAAGCGTTACTACGGCGGTTGCGAAGAAGTAGATAAAGTCGAAACAATCGGTATTGAGCGCGCAAAGTCACTTTTCGGAGCGGAGCATGCAAACTTGCAGCCCCATTCAGGTGCGAGTGCGAACGTTGCGGTGTATCAAGCATTTACAAAGCCAGGAGATACCGTCCTCGCAATGTCATTGCCTCATGGTGGCCATCTCACACACGGTTCAAAAGTTAACTTTTCAGGCAAGTGGTTCAATATCGTTTCTTATGGCGTGCGCCAAGATAATGAGCTCATCGATTATGACGAGCTACGGGATTTAGCTCTCAAGAATTCTCCAAGAATGATTTGCTCAGGTGCAACGGCATATCCAAGTTTGATTGACTTTGAAAAAGTCCGTGCGATCTGCGATGAAGTCGGTGCCATCATGTGGGTTGATGCGGCGCACTTCATTGGTCTAGTGGCAGGCAAAGCAATCCCATCTCCTGTCCCATATGCAGACGTAGTTTCATTTACCACTCATAAAGTTCTGCGCGGTCCCCGCGGTGGAATGATCCTTTCAAAGGCAGAGCATGCTGCTGCGATAGATAAAGCAATTTTCCCAGGAATGCAGGGTGGTCCAATTATGAGCGCCGTTGCAGGCAAAGCAGTTGCTTTGAAGGAATGTGCAACACCTGCTTATCAAAAGTATGCCAAGGATGTTATTTCTAACTGTCAGGTACTCGCTAAGGGCCTTGAAGAAGAAGGAATGCGCGCGGTATCTGGTGGAACACAAACTCACCTTGCTCTTATCGATATTCGATCAACAGGTATTAATGGAAAAATTGCTGATGAGCGTTGTGGTCTTTCAGGAATTACATTAAACAAGAATGCAATTCCATATGATCCAGAATCACCAGCTGTGACAAGTGGTATTCGTGTTGGGTCACCAGCAACGACAACCCAAGGAATGGGCGCTCCTGAGATGAGAGAGATTGCATCACTGATTGCAAGAGCGATTAAAGATGGCGGTGAGCCTTCTAAGGCCCAGGCTATTTCGCAAGATGTGCGTGCACTGACTGCAAAATTCCCTGTTTACCCTCGCTAGTATTACCCACGAGGTGATTGGTCTATGCGCGAGTACTTGATTTCTGCAGCACTTGCTGCGGCATTTTGTTTTCTTATTACTCCGCTTATTCGCAACCTCTCCATGCACTCTGGAGCCTTTGGTCAACTTCGGGAGCGAGACATTCACACAACCATCACACCTCGCTGGGGTGGCATTGGCATGTGGGCATCGATGGCGATCACCTTTCTTATCGTTGATCATCTGCCGTTAGCGGGCGCTGCATTTGGAAGAGAGCTGACAGGAATTTTTGAAGCAGCGACTTTTGTAATGTTGCTTGGCGCTCTTGATGATCGTTTTGATTTAGATGCCCTCACTAAATTTGCTGGGCAAGCACTCGCCGGAGGAATCTTGCTTCTCCACGGTGTTCAGATTCTTTGGCTGCCGATTAACGGCATATATACGCTTCCATCAAATATTGGCCAGGTACTCACCGTTGTCTTTGTCATGCTTGTCATTAATGCAGTGAATTTCATTGATGGCCTAGATGGCCTCGCTACCGGCATCGTCGCAATCTGTGCGATTGCCTTCTTTGCCTTCTCTTATATTCTGGCCGTAACAAATGGCTTTAACCGTGCTGGTGCGCCTTCACTTGTTACTGCTGTGGTGATAGGTATGTGTGTTGGCTTCCTGCCATATAACTATTACCCTGCAAAGATCTTTATGGGAGATTCAGGTGCCATGCTTCTGGGGCTTTTGCTATCAGCTGCTGCAATTACCTTAACGGGGCAAATAGATATCAATGCTATTGCTGGTCAGTCCTCCCGCTCCACCCTGATTCCACTTCTCCTGCCTTTTACGATCCTTGCCATACCTTTCATCGATCTGCTTATGGCGATTACAAGAAGGCTTCGAGCGGGTCGCTCACCATTTGCTGCCGACCGTGAGCATCTGCATCATCGCTTGCTTGATTTGGGATGCTCGCAGCGCGACGCAGTAATCATTTTGTATCTCTGGACCGCAATGTTCGCTCTTCCAACGGTTGTTGCAGGTTTTGAACCATTATGGATGGCGCTCTTGCTTGGCGCAGCTATTGCTGGATTATCCTTCCTGCAGCTGCGAGCAAGCATTACTCGATCTACTCCAATGCGTGCAATGCAAGGGATGGCAAGTTATGAATAATGATCCGACGATGACGATATGGAAAGGCGCGATAATTCCTGCATCAACCGTTGCAATAACTACAACTATTGGCGCAACGCTCATCCGTCACCGTTCTGGATTTTGGGGAGCACTTATTGCAAGTGCAACTGTTGTTATTTTTCTTGGGATACATCTTCTTATTTCAGCTCTTTCTAAAAATCTTGATCCCATTGCTGTGATGGGCCTTGCAATGTTTTCTTACTTTGCCAAGGTTTTTGTTATGGGCGCTTTATTGCTCATCGTCTCAAAAGCGACTGCTCCTGAAACTGTGGATAGAACAAGTTTTGCGGTGGCGGCTCTCGGCATAACTGCTGCGTGGCTTGCAGGAGAGATACGTGCATTTCTTAAGCTTCGAATCGGGCTACCATTACCCTCCGCAACCGGTTTGTCAGATGACTCAGCAAGAAAGCAGGGCTAGCTAGATGGCAAGAAATAACGAAGAGGGCGCAGTCTGGTCAATCATGGGATACCTGATTTCAGGTCTCTTAATCTGGGGCGGAATTGGCTATGGGTTAGACCGTTGGCTACATACCCACTACTTCTTGTTAGGCGGGCTAATTTTGGGCGCTGGAGCCTCTATCTACCTCATCTGGCTCCGATTTGGTCGCGAATAACACATCCCTCCTCCTTGGCTGGAGTTTCAGATTTTTGCTCTCTCCAATAGGGTTTGGGCGTCTTCTAGAAATGTCCGGTACCCAGCGTTGCAAGAAAGGTGAGTGGGAACAGTGCGTATAACTGGCCATCTTGCCAGCGGCGAAGGATTTGTTCCTCCAAGTACTTCAGACTTTAATCTTCCTCCAATTCTTGGACATAGCGCATATTCAACAAAACCTATAGCGCTTGTTTTCTTCTCTGTTATTTTGATTTCCACATTCTTCATCCTCGCTGCTCGTAAATCAGCGATAGTTCCTGGAAAACTTCAATATGCAGGTGAGGCAATTTACGGCTTTGTGCGCAAAGACTTAGGTGAAGAAATTATTGGAAGTGGCTTTTTAGCTTACGTCCCATTCCTCTTTACTCTTTTTACTTTTGTTCTGGTTAATAACGTCTTTGGAATTATTCCGTTTATGCAGTTCCCAGCGATGTCCCACGTGTCATTCCCGTATGTACTGGCTGGTTTTAGCTACTTCATCTTCCATGCAATTGGAATTAAGCGCCAAGGCCTTATCCCATATTTGAAGGGGATCGCTTTCTTGCCTGGTGTCCCAAAGTTTGCATACATACTTCTCACACCCATTGAAATCGCTACTTACTTTTTGATTCGCCCAGTCACACTTGCCTTGCGGTTATTTGCAAATATGTTTGCAGGTCACTTGCTCCTGCTTGTGTTTATTGGCGGAGGAAACTACATGCTCCATGATTCACACCTCATTATGAAGTTTCTTTCCCCATTTTCCTTTTCATTTGGAATCATCATGACATTCTTTGAATTCATGGTTCAGTGCCTTCAGGCATACATCATCACTCTTCTCTCAGCACTCTTTATCGCAGGAGCGTTGGCAGAGGAACATTAAACTTACGTAATGTCTAACGAGCTCCCGCTCGTTAGATCCCACATAATGGAAAGGCAACAAAGATGCACGGCACACTCAACCTGGTCGGTTATGGCCTATCTGCAATCGGACCCGCAATAGCTACTGGTTTGATTTTCGCCGCCTATATCAATGGCGTCGCACGTCAACCTGAGTCACGCAGCGTTCTTCAACCAATCGCGTTCCTTGGCTTTGCGCTAGCTGAAGCTTTGGCGCTTTTCGGTCTGGTTCTAGCGTTCGTTCTTAAGTAAGAACTAAACCAAGAGACGAGAAAGAGCTAAATAATGAGAATTCACATGGAGGCCGCAGCCAATCCACTAATTCCCAATACTGCTGAATTAGTTGTTGGTGTTATTGCCTTCTCTCTTCTCTTCATTGTGCTGCGCTCACGCGTTGTGCCAATGTTCGAGAAGGCCTTTACAGCTCGGACAGAAGCAATTGAAGGCGGTATTGCCAAGGCAGAGCATGCACAGCGTGAAGCTGAAGCGGCTTTGAAGGCATACACAGCACAACTCAATGATGCTCGTAGTGAGGCGCAATCAATTCGCGAAGAGGCGCGCGTTCAAGGCGCTGCCATCATCGAAGATTTGCGCGGTAAGGCACAAGAAGAGGCAAGCCGCATAACTGCCGCAGCACATGCATCTATTGAAGCCGAGCGCCAACAGGCAGTCGCTTCCCTTCGTCATGAAGTTGGTGCACTTGCTACCGAATTAGCATCAAAGATTGTTGGAGAGGCACTTGATGATCAAGTTCGCCAATCTGGAATCGTTGATCGTTTCCTTACTGATTTGGAGAAGAGCTCCAAGTGATTTCACTCGCTGGTAATAGTCGCCAATCACTCATCACATTACGTGGTGGGCTAGATGAAAAGCTCAAGGGGCTCTCATCTTCTGATTGCACGGGTATTTCCACCGACCTGTTTTCGGTTGTGAGTGCACTCAATTCTTCAATTGGCTTAAGGCGAGCATTTACAGATCCAGCACGTGATGCCGCTGCAAAAGCACAATTAGCTAAGGATCTCTTTGCAAAGAACATTTCTGCCAAGGTTTTAGAGCTTGTGAGCGCAGCAGCTGCGCTTCGTTGGTCATCTTCAGTTGATATTTCAAGTGCTCTTGAGCAACTCGCGATTGAAGCAGAGGCGACCGCAGCCAATAGTGATAATTCACTCGACCGCGTGCAGGAAGAACTCTTCGCATTTGGAGAAATTCTTGCTGATCATCAAGATCTTCGAATCACCTTTGGTGACAGACTTGGATCAGAGCAAGGCAAGGCAGAGTTAGTCGCTTCTCTTTTTGGAAGCAAAGCAGCGCCTTCAACGGTGCGTTTGCTGACACATTTAGTCAATGGGCTTGCAGGGCGCGGAATTGATAACGTTCTTGAGGTTTACGTCGAAGCAGTTGCCGCTAGACGCAATCGATTGATCGTTTTGGTTCGCACTCGCTCGCATTTAACACCCGCACAATCTGAGAAGCTCGCAGCCGTAATGGGTAAGCAAGTAGGCCAGCCTGTGCACTTGAACTATGAAATTGATCCATCGGTAGTCGGTGGGATTTCAATCCGATTCGGAGACGAATTGGTCGATGGAACGATTAGTACACGTTTAGCAGAAGCAGGTCGAGCACTAGCAGTTTAAGAGGTTCTAGTTATTAGCAGATGTCTAAAACTAGGTGAGTTAAGAGGAGAAGAAGATGGCCGAACTTACGATCCGTCCCGAAGAAATTCGCGATGCGCTGGCAAAGTATGTTTCCGCATACAACCCAGGAACAGCAGCGCGCGATGAGGTCGGTACCGTTGTCGAAGCAGGCGATGGCATCGCTCGCGTTGAAGGATTGCCTTCCACAATGACCAACGAACTTTTGAAGTTCGAAAATGGAACATTGGGACTCGCATTGAACCTAGACGTACGTGAAATCGGTGTTGTTATCCTCGGTGAATTCACCGGCATTGAAGAAGGAACATCAGTTCGCCGCACAGGTGAGATCCTCTCTGTTCCAGTTGGAGATGGCTTCCTAGGAAGAGTTGTTGATCCGCTTGGTCGTCCAATCGATGGCAAGGGTGAAATTAAAGCTGAAGCAATGCGTGCACTTGAGTTGCAGGCACCATCAGTAGTTGAACGCCAACCTGTGAAAGAACCAATGCAGACTGGAATTAAAGCTATCGATGCAATGACAGCTATTGGCCGCGGACAGCGCCAGTTGATCATTGGAGATCGCCAGACAGGTAAGACTGCGATTGCGATCGACACAATTATTAACCAGAAGGAAAATTGGAAGACTGGAGATCCAAAGAAGCAAGTTAAATGTATTTATGTTGCCATTGGTCAGAAGGGTTCGACAATTGCTTCTGTTAAGGGAGCGTTGGAAGAAGCTGGCGCAATGGAGTACACAACAATCGTTGCCTCTCCTGCATCTGATCCAGCTGGTTTCAAATACTTAGCCCCATACACAGGTTCTGCTATTGGTCAGCACTGGATGTATGCAGGCCAACATGTACTCATTATTTTTGATGATCTCTCTAAGCAAGCCGAGGCGTATCGCTCAGTCTCATTACTTCTTCGCCGCCCACCAGGCCGCGAAGCGTATCCAGGAGACGTCTTCTATTTACACTCACGTCTACTTGAGCGTTGCGCAAAGCTCTCTGATGAGCTTGGTGGCGGATCAATGACTGGTCTACCAATCATTGAAACAAAGGGAAATGACGTATCTGCCTTTATTCCAACCAACGTAATTTCTATTACTGACGGTCAGTGCTTCCTTGAGACAGATCTGTTCAACGCAGGTGTGCGCCCAGCTATTAACGTGGGTATCTCAGTGTCTCGCGTGGGTGGTTCTGCTCAGACCAAGGCGATCAAGAAGATTGCTGGTCGTTTGCGTCTTGACCTAGCGCAGTACCGTGAATTGGAAGCTTTCGCAGCGTTCGGTTCAGATCTTGACGCAGCTTCTAAAGCACAACTTGAGCGCGGTGCGCGAATGGTTGAGCTCTTGAAGCAAGGTCAGTACTCACCTTATTCAGTAGAACGCCAAGTAGTTTCAATTTGGGCAGGAACAACAGGAAAGATGGATTCAATCCCTGTTGCTGATATCCGCCGCTTTGAAAGTGAATTCTTGGAATATGTTGCTCGCTCTCATGCGTCGATTTTTGAAGTAATTTCATCAAGCCGTGAGCTCAGTGATGACACTGTTGCAGCGCTTCAAAAAGCAATCGAAGCATTCAAAAACGAATTCACAGTGAGCGCAGGTAAGTAAGTAAAAAATGGGTGCTCAACTTCGAATCTATCGCCGCCGAATGCGTTCGGTTAAGGCGACTAAGAAGATTACGCGTGCGATGGAGTTGATCTCTGCTTCGCGTATTGTGAAGGCGCAACAGCGTGTGGCTGCTTCATCACCATACTCAGATGAGTTGACGGGCGCCGTACGAGCTGTTGCAACCCAATCAAGCACCGTCCACCCACTCACAAGCCCAGCAATTAATCCCAAGCGTGCAGCGGTTCTCATCATTACAGCAGACCGCGGAATGGCTGGGGCATATTCAAATGCTGCGATCAAGCAAGGCGACCAACTGATTGCAGAAATTAGTAGCCGCGGCCTTGAAGTTGATGCATATTTAATCGGCCGTAAGGCAGTCAACTTTTATCGCTTCCGCAATAGAGCGATCGCTGGTTCATGGACCGGTTTTTCTGATAATCCAACATTTGAAAATGCCCGTGAGGTTTCAAGTTCTCTCATACTGGCATTTCTGACTAATTCACTGGAAAGCGCTCAAGGCGTAGATGAACTCCATATCGTTTACACAGAATTTAAATCTATGATTACCCAGCTTCCAGTAGAAGATCGCCTTCTTCCACTTGCTACAAGCGAGCAAGGTGAAGCTCAAAGTGGAATTACTGCGATGTATGAATTTGAATCCAACGCGGAAGGTGTTTTGAATGCTTTGCTTCCGCGCTATGTAGAGGCAAGAGTTTTCAATGCGATGTTGCAGTCAGCAGCTTCTGAACATGCTGCCCGCCGCCGTGCAATGAAGTCAGCGACTGACAACGCTGATGAATTAATCAAGTCACTTACCCGACTTGCGAACGCGGCCCGTCAAGCCGAAATTACCCAAGAGATCAGTGAAATTGTTGGCGGCGCAGATGCGCTTGCCTCAGCTAGCGCAGGGAGCGAATGATGTCCGAGAAAACAACACAAGTAGCAGGCAAGAACGGTCGTGTGGCCCGAGTAATCGGTCCCGTGGTGGATATTGAATTCCCCGCAGACTCAATGCCAGCCATCTTCAATGCGTTGCATGTGGATGTGACACTCTCTGGTGAAAAGCGCATGCTCACGATGGAAGTTGCCCAGCACATTGGTGACAACGTCGTGCGCGCGATCTCTATGCAGCCAACCGATGGAATGGTTCGCGGAGCATCAGTGACAGATACAGGAGCGCCAATCAGCGTTCCAGTTGGTGATGTCACAAAGGGACATGTATTTAATACTTTGGGTGAGTCACTCGACGTACCAACATCATCATTGGATATTAAAGAGCGTTGGCCAATTCACCGCACGGCCCCTGCTTTTGACCAACTTGAGTCAAAGACAGAGATGTTTGAAACTGGAATTAAAGTCATCGATCTACTTACCCCTTATGTACGCGGTGGAAAGATTGGTCTCTTCGGCGGCGCCGGAGTAGGAAAGACAGTTTTGATTCAAGAGATGATTTATCGTGTAGCTGAAAACTTCGGTGGCGTATCAGTATTCGCCGGTGTTGGTGAGCGTACCCGTGAAGGTAACGACTTATTCTTGGAAATGACCGAGACTGGTGTTATCAATAAGACCGCTTTGGTCTTTGGTCAGATGGATGAACCACCTGGAACTCGTCTTCGCGTTGCTCTATCAGCGCTCACAATGGCTGAATATTTCCGCGATGTTCAAAAGCAAGATGTGCTCTTGTTCATCGATAATATTTTCCGTTTTACACAAGCAGGTTCAGAGGTTTCAACACTTCTTGGCCGTATGCCATCAGCTGTGGGATACCAGCCAACACTTGCCGATGAGATGGGACAGCTTCAAGAGCGAATCACATCGACTCGTGGTCACTCGATTACATCTATGCAGGCAATTTATGTTCCTGCCGATGACATCACCGACCCAGCTCCTCACACCACATTCGCGCACTTAGATGCAACAACAGTGTTGTCTCGCCCAATTTCAGAACTTGGTATTTATCCTGCTGTGGATCCACTCGACTCAACATCACGTATTTTGGATCCTCGCTACATCGGTGAGCACCACTTCCGTGTTGCAAACCGTGTGAAGCAGATCTTGCAGCGTTATAAGGATCTCCAAGACATCATCGCAATTTTAGGTATTGATGAACTCTCCGAAGAAGATCGCATCTTGGTTGGCCGCGCCCGTCGTATTCAGCGCTTCTTGTCTCAGAACACATTCGTTGCGAAGGTATTCACAGGAATCGAAGGATCATTTGTTCCACTATCTGAAACAATTGAAGCTTTCGAAGCACTTGCAGATGGAAAGTATGACCATGTTCCAGAGCAAGCATTCTTTATGTGTGGTGGCTTAGCTGACGTTGAGCGCCGTGCTGCTGAGTTGGCAAAGGCTTAAGGATGGCAACACTCACCGTTGAAGTAGTCTCACCTGAAAAGCGTGTCTTTTCGGGTGAGGCCACAATGGTCTCCGCCCGGACGCTCGAAGGTGACATTGGTATCTTGCCTGAACATATTCCGCTGCTTGGCGTGCTTGTTCCAGGAGTTGTCACTGTAAAAGGCACAGATGGAACTACATCTGATTTTGATATGGCCGGTGGATTTATCTCGGTCAATAACAACCGAGTTTCAATTCTGGGCGAGCAGACCCAAGCCTAAATACGTGTCACATCTGCGCCCAGTGAGCGTAGATCCTCTGCAAAATTTGGATAGCCACGGTCAATATGAAAACCATCTTCAACAATTGTGATGCCTTCACTGACAAGGCCAGCAAGTACTAATCCGGCACCAGCGCGAATGTCTGTCGCGACAACTGGTGCCCCTGAAAGCTGCGTAATCCCTGCAATGGCCGCGTGATGGCCATCAACGGTAATACGAGCGCCTAAGCGCTTGAGTTCATTGACGAACATAAATCTTGCTTCAAATACATTCTCAGTCACTATGGCGCTTCCATCTGCAATTGCATTTAATGCAATTGCCATAGGCTGCAAGTCGGTAGGAAATCCTGGGTAGGGAAGCGTTGCGACATCAATTGCAATAGGTCTCTTATCCATTTTGACGCGGATTCCATCAGGAGTAGATGTTATAACCGCGCCGCTTGCAACTAACTTGTCCAAGGGCAATTCAAGATGATCAGCCCTTGCGCCATGAATTGTTATATCTCCGCCTGTCATCACTGCAGCAAATGCCCATGTGCCAGTGACAATACGATCTGGAAGTGTTGAATGTTCTGCTGCTTTGAGTGAATCCACCCCCTCAATAACAAGACTCTGACTTCCCAAGCCTTGAATTTTTGCGCCCATCGAAATGAGATATTCACCGAGGTCACTGATATCTGGTTCGCGGGCAGCGTTATTAATTGTTGTTGTTCCCTTTGCCAAAACAGCGGCTGTCATCAGATTCTCAGTTGCACCAACACTTGGGAAAACTAAATCGATAGTTGCTCCTTGTAATCTTCCATTAGTTTTCGCGATGATGAAACCATGTTCAAAGGCCACTGTTGCGCCAAGTGCTTCTAATCCACTGATATGAAAATCAAGTCCTCTAGATCCGATGGCATCTCCGCCAGGCAGAGAAATTTCTGCGACCCCAACACGGGTCAGGATTGGACCCAGCACGTTAATGGATGCGCGCATTTTGCGCACTAAATCATATTCAGCGCGGTGGCCTGGCGTTGCTGGCACATCAATTGTGAGCACATCATCCTTGAGTGAAACTTTGCAACCAAGACGTACTAAAAGCTCGGACATTATGTGAACGTCGGCGATATCTGGGACATTGCGAATGGTGTGAGTCCCTGCGGCAAGAAGGGATGCGGCCATAAGTTTGAGGGCTGAGTTCTTTGCCCCTGTTACTTTGACCTCACCAGATAGGCGAGCAGGGCCAAGGATGCGAAAACTTGGTGAACTTTCGGGCACAACTCACCTCCAATCAATTCTTGAGTGGTCACATCGTACTTGCTCTAATAGGCTCACCCCATGGTTAATCTGACTCGTATTTATACAAAAACAGGTGATGACGGCACTACTTCCCTTGGGGACATGAGCCGTACATCAAAAAATGACCCTCGCTTGGAAGCATATGCTGATGTTGATGAAGCTAATTCATCTATCGGCGTTGTTCTTGCTCTAGCCCCAAGTGATGATCCAACAGTGACTAAAGTTCTTATTCGTATTCAAAATGACCTCTTTGATGTTGGGGCAGATCTCTGCACGCCTGTTATCGATGATCCAAAGGTTGAGCCGCTACGCGTTGTTGAGTCACAGATTAACTTTTTGGAAGAGCAGATTGATTTTTACAACAAAGATTTAGAAGAGTTACGCTCATTTGTCTTGCCATCTGGAACTGCAGGAGCTGCGCTCTTGCATGTTGCTCGTACAGTCACACGCCGCGCAGAGCGTTCAACCTGGCATGCAATCCATTCCTTCGGTGCGGGAGTTAACCCACTGACAGCAAAGTACTTAAACCGACTGTCCGACCTTCTCTTTGTGCTTGCGCGTCATGCAAATAAAAAGACAGGTGACACTCTCTGGGTTCCTGGAGCCAACCGCTAATACTTTTAGCTTCGAGATGGTGTTGGCGCGGGCGCTGACGGCGTAAAGGTATTGCTTGGCACACGTTCGGTAGTTGGAGTGGGCCAACATTTCACGGTTATATTTGTGAATTTAACCCCAGTGGTAAGTGGAACATCACTGACTAACACGATCGTGGAAACTGAATGAGCGGGCGTTCCCCCTGAAAGAGTTCGCAAATTTCCAAGCATGATTTGCCCATTTGGATTGTTTGGATCAACACCATTTACCTGAGAATTTACTTCCCACCACGAACAACCATCTTGGGCTGCCGCTAGAACCGCGCCACATGATTTTGCAACAACTGCAGGGTTCAAAGGATCTTGTGAGCACTGCTTAACAGAACCACTGGGAGATTTTAGCGCTGAGAGAATTCCAACAAGTTCAGCGCCTGTCGGTACCTTTGCATAAACACCATTATTAGAAACAAATCCAGCAGGTGGCCAATTCGGAGCCGGTGAAGGAGTGATAACCACTCGCTTACGAGGTTTGTATTTCCTGTAGATCTTCTTGGCTACTTTGTTCTTGGGAGTAGTTACCTTTGATCCTGTTTTAACACTTGGTTTTAGTGGTGCCTTTGTACTAGCTTTCACAGTTGGGTTAGGAGTTGGCTTTGAAGTTACGGCGTGTGATGTGGGTGCACCAGCACCAAATAAAACAAGAGCAATTAGAAACGCAAACGCTCTGGTTGTTTTACTCATCATTGATCAGACCACTTAAATGAGCGAGCAGCCATAATCGTTCCAAGTACGAGCCACACAATAAGCACGCACGCAGTACGACCAATCTCCCAAGTGTGCGCAACTTCTTGAGATGCAAAGCTATCTGGCAAGAAGACTGATCGCATTCCTTGTGTCAGCCACTTGAGAGGAAATATGGATGCGAATTTTTGCATCCACGATGGCAAACTTGAAAAGACAAAAAAGACTCCACTCAAAAATTGCAAGATGATCACAATAGGTGAGACAACCGCCGCCGCACCGCGACCACTTTTAATGACAGTGGCAAATGCAATACCAAGTACGGTTGATGAGGCGCTGCCTAGTATTACGAGCCAAATAAAGCGAAGCCAGAGCGCTGGGTCATGGGGCATGTGAAGATGAAAGAAAAGAACACCAAAGAGAAGAAGCAGAAACACCTGAATGATCATCGCGGTGAAGACCAAGATGGCCTTACCGATAAAGAAGGAGATAGGAGACATGGGAGTTCCACGCAAGCGCTTGAGAGTGCCAAAGTCTCTTTCCATGGGGATATTGATGGCAAGCTGCTGAAAACCCGTATTCACAAGGCCAGAGGCAACCATTCCTGAAATAAAGTACTGACTAAAGGTAACTCCTGGGGCAATCGTATTTTTGAAGACCGAACCAAAGATGAATAGTAAGAGCACGGGGAACATCAAGGTGAAGACAACAGATTCACGTCTGCGCATAAACTGCTTTATTTCAAGGCCACCGCGCAGGGCGCCAATACGAAGTATGTTCACTTGTTTGCCCCAATCATGGTGATGTAAACATCTTCCAGGGTTGGCCGGGTTACGGTGAGCTCTGGGATATCTCCACCAAAATTTTTGGATAGATCTTGGATGTCAGCTGTTGGATTTGAAGAGAGCTTTGTCTGAATCTGGCCCTTTTCGTTCCACGAGATCGTTGCTTTCGCTAAATGGCGGCCACCTAGTGTTGCAGGTGTTGCAATCTCGACAATCTTGCCATGATTTATGACGGCAACACGATCTGCGAGTTCCTCTGCTTCATCTAGGTAATGCGTTGTTAAAAGAATTGTGGTTCCTTCAGCTTTTAAGGCGCGAATAAGCCCCCAAAATGCACGGCGGGCCTCTGGATCAAAGCCTGTCGTTGGCTCATCTAGAAATAGGATTTCCGGTGATCCAATGATTCCTAGCGCAACATCTAATCTGCGGCGCTGCCCTCCAGAGAGGTTATGCACTCTGTCATCACGCTTCTCATCAAGTCCTACTAAGGTGATAACTGCATCTGGATTCTTGGGGTTTGAGTAGTAGTGAGCGAAGTGATGAATCGTCTCAGAGACACTTAAATCTCCGGCATCACTTGTTGATTGCAGGACGATTCCAATTCTGTTGCGCCAACTGCTGCTCTGACTTCCTAGATGCTCTGGATCTAGATTAAGGACCGTTACATCCCCAGAATCCCGGTCACGGTAGCCTTCTAAGATTTCAACTGTGGTTGTCTTACCGGCTCCATTTGGGCCCAAAATTGCAAATATCTCACCCTGCACAACATCAAGATCAATTCCATTGACCGCAATTTTTCCGTCGTAGCTCTTCTTTAAGCCGCGAACTTTAATTGTGTGGTTCATGTTCGTATCTTGCCGTATTTGTCTAGCAAGGCGCTAATTTCATCTCGCTATGAGGCAGCGAATTTGCTGTGAATAGGAAAGAATAGAGGGGTGAGCCCGCGCAGAAATCACCCTAAAGGTAAAGGCCCGAAAGAGCCTGATCGCGATATCTCACAATCATTTGAAACTGTCGAAGAACATATTGAAGGTATGTATACCGTCAGAAAAGTTACAGGTTCTAGTTCTACAAAACCTTATAGATGCCCAGGGTGCGATCAATTAATTCCAACAGCAACACCACATATTGTTGCTTGGATTGATGATGATCTTGATAACCGCAGGCATTGGCATAGCGCATGCTGGCAGAAGAAAGATCAGCGCAAACCAAAGACATTACGTTCTCGTAACGCTCCTAAATACTAAGAAAGTGAATTTAGCGGTTGCGAAGTTCAGCAAGCTTTTTGATCAAGGCATCGGTGGATGCTTTTCGAGTGAAAGACATCGTCGCAAGAGGGATACTAAAACGCTTCTTCGCCACTGAGCGAAGATAGGTAAATTCTCGAAGTCCTTCTCGTCCATGGATACGTCCATATCCGCTCTCTTTAACTCCTCCAAATGGGAGTGTTGCGATACCGGCATAAGCAATCACAGAGTTCACTGAGACCATTCCACATTGAAGTTGAGAGGTGATGTAGTCAGCATTTTTCTTTGACCAGACTGATGCTGCAAGACCATATTTCACTCCGTTGGATAGACGGATCGCCTCATCAATATCACTGACTCTGTTAATCACAAGAGTTGGTCCGAATGTTTCCTCTGCAACAGCTATTGAATCTTCTGGGACGTTTACCATGATTGTGGGGTTCACATATGGAGCCTGAACTGAATCAACGCTTCCAACAATAAACTCTGCGCCCCTACTTGCCGCATCACGGATATGGCTATCGATTACTTTGAGTTGCGATGGCATTGTGATTGCGCCGTATTCTCGGCCCGGCTTAATCTTTTCAGCGCCCTTTTTGATTTCAGCAATAAATTTATCAGCCACACTATTCATCACATATACACGCTCGGTGCCGATGCAGGTCTGCCCAGAGTTAGACATTGCGCCCCATAGAACTGCGTCTGCGGCTGCTGCAATATCTGCGTCAACATCGATAATGGCTGCATCTGATCCGCCGCACTCAAGGACAACTGGCACCATACGCTCAGCACAACTTGCTGCAACTTTCTTCGCAGTTCTAGTTGATCCTGTGAAGGCAACCTTATCTACCGCGCTTTGTGTGAGAGCAACACCTGTTGCAGGACCACCTGTAACAACGAAAAATACATTGGCTTCTTTTGCTACTTCATTAAATGTTTCACCGAGCCAGAATCCAACTCCGGGAGTAAATTCACTTGGCTTGAATACAACTGAATTACCTGCAGCTAGAGAATAGGCAATTGATCCCATAGGCGTATAGACAGGGTAGTTCCAAGGTCCGATTACTCCGACAACACCATATGGAACATAGTGAACCTTCGCTGACATATTCGCCATGATGATTCCTGGCGCGCGGTTACTTGTACGAAGGAATCGTGAAGCATGATCTGCTGCCCATGCAAGATGCCCAATAGCGAGAGTCACTTCAAGAGTTGCATCACTCTTTGGCTTACCTGTCTCATCCATCACGATCTGAGCAAGTTCATCAATTCGAGATGCCATGAGCGCTGCCCACTTTTTAAGAATTACCTTTCGACCCTTAAAGCCAAGAGCGCGCCAAGCAAGTGATCCAGCGCGGGCTCTAGCAACGAGGTCATTGACGACCTCTGCGCTGCTATCTGGATATCTGCCTACTTCTTCTCCAGTGGCAGGTGAGTAGCTAATCAATGTGTCTGTAGGAGTCATAGGGTAAGACTAAACTTATTTCGTGTCAGAGTTAATAAGGCCAAGCACAATTCTTCCGGCCAATCGCAGGGCAATCACGTTTACCACGGCTGATTCCCTGAAATTGATCGGGGAAGTGGCCAGCCCAGAAGGTGAGCGCCAGGCATCGCTACTCTGCTTGCACCCCAACCCAAGTGGTGGGGGAATGATGGATAGTCATATCTATAAGAAGGCCGCAAACAGATTGCCAGCAATGGCTGGCATCGAAGTGATTCGTTTCAATACCCGCGGAACTACAAGTGAAGCAGGAACATCAGAAGGCGTATTTGATAACGGAGAGAGTGAAAAGTTAGATGTTGAGGCCGCAATAAATTATTGTTTTGATGTAATCAAAGTTGAAAAGCTTTGGATTACAGGGTGGTCATTTGGAACTGATCTAGCTCTTCGATATGCAAAAGATCACCGGGTTGCCGGGTTAATTTTGCTGAGTCCACCTCTGCAGCGAACAAGGCAGGAAGATTTAGATTTCTGGCAGAAAGATTCACGCCCAGTCACCGCATATATTCCTGAACATGATGAGTATTTAAATCCGGAACAGGCGAAGGAGAGATTCAAAAGTTTCCCTCGCCTGAATTTAATTCCAGTTGATGGCGCTAAACACTTATGGGTAGGAGAACCCTTTGTTCACCTAATCTTGAGTGAAATCACAAAGATTATCGCCCCAAGCAGATTGCCTTTACCTACAGAGATTTAGCTCTTCTGTAGTTTTGAAGGCCACCAGATCTTTGGTCCGATGCTCTGAACTAAAGCTGGAACAAGAATCGAACGAACGATAAATGTGTCAAGCAATACTCCAAATGCAACCGAGAATCCGATTTCAGCCAAGAAGACAATAGGCAAGATTCCAAGCACGGTAAATGTTGCAGCAAGGACAATTCCTGCCGAAGTAATTACTCCACCAGTAACTGTCACTCCTTTGATCATTCCTGCTCGCGTTCCAATCTGCATCGATTCCTCACGAACACGAGTCATCAAGAAGATGTTGTAGTCAATGCCCAGGGCTACCAGGAAGATAAAGGCAAAGAGTGGGAAGCCCGAATCTTCTCCAGCAAAGTGGAAGATGTGATGGAAGACCAGCGCGCAGGCTCCTAGGGTTGCCAGGTAAGAGAGCACTACTGTCATAAGCAGCATTAGCGATGCGAGAACACTTCGAAGTAATAGTCCCAAAATGATTGCAATCACAATGAGCACAACTGGAATGATTACACGCTGATCACGTGCTGCAGCCTGGTGTGAGTCATAAAAGACAGCAGAGGTTCCTCCAACAAGAGATTGTGGATCAATCGAATGTGCGGCGCTTCGAATAGCAGGAATCAAGTTCGTTGCTTCATTCGAATCAGCTGTCGCGACCAAAGTTGCATTGAGGATTACATGACCACCAACAACTTTTGGAGTGCCTCCAGGAGCTTGAACACCATCAGGAATAACTGATGTGATGCCAGGAGTGCTTGATAACTTCGCAGTCATTGCAGCTGCATTAGAAGAGGTAGTCCAAATTTGAGTTGGTTGCCCTTGACCGCCAGAGAAGTACTTCAAGAGAACATCTTGTGACTTCACTGAGTCGGGAGTCTTTGTAAAGGACTGGGAGGTAGAAATTCCACCGGCATGCAGCGTCGATGCAAATGCAGCAAAAATCAGAAGTACGAGTCCTGTTGCTACCCAATAGGTGCGAGGCTTTTTAGCTGTTGCATTTGCAAGCTTTGCCCATACTCCTTTGAGTTTCTCATCTTCACTGCCAAATTTTGGAATACGTGGCCAAAAGATCCAACGACCAAAGAGAACAAGCACTGCTGGAAGCAGGGTGAGAATTGTGATTACGGCGCACAAGATTCCAATAGCTCCAACCGGTCCAAGGCCGCGGTTGTTTGAAAGGCTTGCAAGCAGAAGCAGAATTAAGCTAACTGCAACGGTAGATCCAGAGGCAACAATTGGCTCAACAACTCCGCGCAGAGCATTCTGCATTGCTTCAAACCTAGATTCAACATGATGGAGTTCTTCTCTATAGCGCGCAATAAGTAAGAGGGCATAGTCCGTCGCTCCTCCGAGAACGAGCACTGAGAGAATTCCCTGCGATTGCCCATCAAGGGTGATGATGTTGTGCTTTGCTAATTCGTAGATAACTGATCCTGCAAATGTGAGAGCGATACCTGCTGAGAACAAAGGAAGAATCCACAAGAAGGGTGATCGATAGACAACAATCAAGATGATCGCAACAACAAGGCCCGTTGTCAGAAGCAGGCTTGAGTCGAGAGAGCCAAATGCTCCAAAGAGATCAGAGAGAATTGCTGCGATACCAGTGACGTGGGCTTGTAATCCATGTGTTGTTGCGTATTGAGCTGAGTAATAGCGAATAGATGAGGTAAAGACAGGCAGCGCCGGCTTCTTATTGGCTAGGACTGTGTCTGATTTTCCAGAGCTATACGGAATGCTGGCCAAAATCGCATCAGCATTTTTAGATGGAAATGCCACCAAAGGCGCAGAGGAATCTAAAAAGTTACCAATTGTTTTATCAACGAGTGGTATGGCCTTGCCATCTATATCAACAAGTGGCTTTGATCGAAGCGTTTGAAGAAATGCATTTGCGGAGGCGATTGCAGCAGGATCTGCTTTGCCAACGAATAGGACGAGCTCAGGAAATGAGTTGTTTGAACCAGTGGAAAATGCCTTAGCCGCAACATTGAACTTTTCTGCCTCAGAAGAGGATGGAAGAAATTTTGAGTTGTCATTTTTTTGTACTGTTGAAAGGTTGCCAAAGAGAGGTCCTGTCACACTTGAGATACCTAGCCATACAACCGTTAATCCGATTGCTATGAATAGTGGCTTGCGATGTGGTGCTTTGCTTTTTGTTGCCTTAGACAAGTTAGCCCCTTTCGGCCTTAGGAAATACAACTTCGTCAACGATTAAAAGTATAGCTGCGGCAATTGGTACCGCTAGAAGCCCCCCAACTACTCCAAGCAAACTCACGCCCACCAATGCCGCAATGATAGTGACCAGGCCAGGCATTGAAAGTGAGCGACGCATAATGCGTGGCAAAATAAAGTAATTCTCGAGTTGTATGTATATGACGTAACACACAAAAACGATGATGGCATCAGTGGGTGATTTTGTTAAAGCCACGATGGTGAAAGCGGTACACCCCAGTATGTGGCCGATTAGTGGAATAAGTCCACAGAGAAACACGAGCATGCTAATTGCAGATGCATACGGCAGTCGAAGTACGAGAGAAAGGAGAAGTGCAAATACTCCTGCGATAACCGCCACTGAAGCCTGGCCGCTTACGAAGGCGCCCACTCGCTTAATAATTGCGTCGCTAATTCTGCTCACGCGGTCCCGGCGTGAAAGAGGAACAAATCGATAGGCAGCGCTAGTTACAGATGGAAGGGAGGCGAGGAAATAAAGAGTCAAAATAAGGATTGTAAGAGTTGAGATTGCTCCAGATAAAACTGCTTTACCGACCCCGATAACTCCTCCAAATGCACCAACTACAAATTGGCCATCATGAACTCCCGCATTTACCTTCTTTTGAATGGTGTCGATGATGCCGTATTTAACATTTAAGCTTTCAAGAGTCGAGTTATTCTTTAAATTGGCAATAAGGCTCGGTGCATCTTTGAGAAGTAGATTGAGTTGATGAATTACCGGGGGGATAACGACTGCTGAGAAAACCCCGACGAATGCAAGAACTATGCCAACAACACAAGCAACAGCGCCAGTGCGCTTGAGACCCCTGCGTTGAAAGAATTCAACTGCTGGATTTAAGCCCGCCGCAAAGAAAAGGGAGATGATGATGAGGACAAAGACTTGGCTGGCGTTTGCCAGTGCGCGCATGAGAGTGATCGCGATTACAGCTCCAGTAGCGGCAAGAAATCCAAAGTAAAAAGGATGCCCACGATCTAGTGGCACGCCTTGTTGACCAAGATCTTTGGGAGCAGGTGTTTGCTTAGAACGTGACTTAGAACCGAAGTGGATGCTGGGTTTCTTGAGTGCCATTGCTTGATAATAGGGAAAGATAGCCCCGTGGGCGAACTTAGAATCACTGGGTTAAGTGAAGATATGGTGACGCTTTCCAACCTGTCCTGGCGCAAGCCAGTTGAAGATTGGCCTGAAGAAGAAGGCTTAGCTTCGATGCGCGGCATCTCACGCCACATTGTCCGCCTTGTTCGAACAGGTCCGGGGGAGCGTGAAGTATTTGCGGTCAAAGAGACAGTCCCAGAATTTGCTCAAAAAGAATATGCAATCTTGCGAGAACTCAATAACAAAAGCGCGCCCTGCGTTGAACCCGTTGCGATTGTGGAAGACAGGTTGTCAAAGCGCGGGGAACCACTTCCATGTGCTTTGGTTACTCGCTATTTGCCTTACTCACTTCCATACCGAGTGATCATGAGTAGTAATCCAACTCCCCATGAAATTACAACTATGGCAAATGGCCTGGCATTACTACTTGTTAGACTGCATCTGCTTGGTTTTTGGTGGGGCGATTGCTCGTTATCTAATACTTTGTTTCGCAGAGATGCAAATGAGTATGCTGCATATTTAGTAGATGCTGAAACAGGTGAATTTCAAACTCAACTGAGCAATGGTCAGCGCGAACATGATCTTGAAATTGCGCAATTTAATGTTGCCGCAGAGCTAGAAGATCTTGCAGCCTCTGGTGTTTTGCATCCAGGAATGGATCCTATCAAAGCTGCCGAAGCAGTTATTAAGCGCTATAGACGTTTGTGGGCGATGCTTAAGGAGCCACAGATATTAGATCCAACTGACCGTCACGCTGTTGAAAAGGCTATGCGCGCTGTACAAGATCTTGGCTTTGCAGTTGAAGAGGTCGAGGTAACACTTGATGGTGAAAAGGGCGCTCTTAAGTTCACGCCTAAACTTGTTGCTGCCGGTTACCACCAGAATCGTTTATGGGAACTTATGGGTATTCATGCCGAAGAGTTACAAGCAAAAAGATTGCTTGCATCTTTTGACAGATTCAGGGGTCGTGAGAAGAAACCTCTTCCTCCTATCCAAGATAGCGCTCGACGCTGGATGAGTGAGACTTATCAGCGCGTAATGAATATGATTCCAACTGAGCTGCGAGGCTTAGTTGAACCCGCACAGATGTTCCATGAAATCTTGGAACACCGTTGGTATTTAGGTGAGCAACAAGGCAAAGATCCTGGTCTTAGCTTTGCAGCCGAAGATTACATTCGATCGATATTACCTCATAGAGCAGGAATAGGAGCCAAGCCATGAGCATGCCTCCGCTTCCGAAAGACTTTGGGCGTGCTTTTGATTTGAGTTCACTGAAGAATCCAGCGCCGCAAGTGGCAAATGTTGGAATTGCAGTTAATCAGACAAATTTGATGGAAGAAATAATTCCAGAATCAAATAACCAAGTCGTCATTCTGATCTGTTGGTCGCCTAGAAGTCCAGAGTCGCAGAGAGTTCTAGATTCGCTGGGCAAGATGCATGCAGAAGATTCCGCAGCCGAAGGTGGCGCTGGCTGGATACTAGGTAGTGTCAATGTCGATCAAGAGCCTTCGGTAGCAACAGCTCTGCAGGTGCAATCTGTGCCGCTAGCAATTGCTTTAATTCAAGAACAACTGGTACCGCTCTTTGAAACTGTGCCAACAGATGAGCAACTACGCATGGTTATCAATAAAGTCCTTGCACTTGCATTAGAGCGAGGCATCGGCAAGGCGGCAGGTGAAAATTCTGGCGGTAGCCAAGATGCTCAACCCATAGAAGAGAAATTAGAACCAGAAGAGCAGGCAGCTCTAACCGCTCTTGAAGAAGGAGACTTTGCGGCAGCAGCAAACTCCTATAAACAATGGCTTCTTCGCTCACCAGGAAATCCTCTTGCCTCAGCAGGTCTTGCCCAAGTCGATCTCATGCTTCGCATCCAAGGAGTGGATTTCAATTCAGCGATCTCATCTGCTGACTCTTCTCCTGAAAACATTGAAGCCCAGCTACTTGCAGCAGATGTGCAAATATCCCAAGGTGATTTAGACGGATCTTTTAATAGATTGATTTCACTTGTGAAGAAGACAGCGGGAGAGGATCGCAAGAAGGTTCGTGAGCATTTACTTTCACTTTTCACCCTTATTGATCCAGAAGATCCCAAGTTGATTCAAGCCCGACAATTACTTGCGAGTGCGCTATTTTGACGACGCTCACCGCAAAACTAGAGCAGAGATATCAATGGATGCTTTTTGTTCTCTTTGGCATCGGAATTATGTGTTTGCCTCCGCGTTCCCCGGAGATTGAACACAATCTTGGAGTCGGCAATGGCACGTTTGGAACCCTCGTAAGCCTTGGAGCCATTGGATGCATTTTTAGTAATTTATGGGTAGGCCAAATTGCTCATAGGCTTGGCGTGCGCACCATTCTTATCGCAAGTGTCACTTTAATGTATGCGGCAACAGCAACTATTCCTCATATTCACACTCCGTGGATTTACGTCCTTGCAGTTATTGCCATTGGATTTTCTTGGCCAAGTTATCAAATTGGGTTAAATCAACAAGTACTCAAAAGGCAGAACAACACAGCGACTTTGCTTCTACCGAAATTGCATGGCGCCTGGAGCGTTGGGGCACTTACAACCGTTGTGGCAGCCTTTCTTCTCACATCAAAGGTGTCACTTGCTTGGCACATTGATGTTCTAGCCGCACTCGTTTGGTCCTTCACGATCTTCTCTATATATAAACTAAATCCAGTTCTCATAACGGCATCTGATCTTGCAGATGAACCGATAGTTAAAACTAAAGAACTCTTTGCCGGGATGAGAGAGATCAGACCAGTAATTATTGCTCTGTTACTTGCCATTTCTATTGAGAGCTCGACCAATGACTGGGCGACGCTTTCATCTCACCAGGAAATTCATGCGAGCAATACGCTGAGCATCATTCCTTATTTGTCATTTATGGTTTCGATGATCATTGGCCGGGTCTCTATCCATCGTCTGGTGAAATTTCGCTCCGAGCGCTACTGGATTCGTTTTGGCTCACTGCTTGGGGGATTGGGATTTGGAATCTGCGTACTTCTTGCGAAATTCCTTTCATCTCATAGTTTTGCTGCTGCATTCTCCATAGAGGTATTGGGCTTTTTCCTTGGAGGTCTTGGAAGTTCCTTTATGGCTGGACTGTTTATGACCGAGGCAAGTCGCAGGTCACATCTATCTCCCGGAATGGTTGCAGCGCAATTAGGACTAGCGGTAAACACAATTGGTTTCGTTGTGCGCCTAGCCACAGCGTGGATTGTTCAACTCACATCCATCACTATCGGCTTAATGCTTCCAACTGCTCTGATGCTCTGCCTTTTGTTTTATAAGACTCTCGGTAATCCAGAAGTAACTAGGGATTAACCAGAACCTTCTGTATTTCCTGGATCAGCAGCCTTCACATCGTTAATTTGATACTTCTCGATTGCCTCTTTAACGAGCTTGCTCTTGATCTCACCAAGATCGGCAAGTTGGGCAAGTGCAGCGACGGCAATAGATGGACCATCAACTTTAAAGTGGCGACGAAGTGCACCGCGTGTATCTGAAAGTCCAAAGCCATCTGTTCCAAGAGAGTAGAAAGGTTGGCTGACCCAAGGAGCAATTTGGTCTTGAACTGCGCGCATGAAATCGCTGACTGCAATGACAGGACCTTCATAACCCTTAAGTTTTTGGGTGATGTAAGCGCTCTGTTTATTATCTGGATTTAACAAGTTATGACGGTCAACGGCAAGACCATCACGGCGCAATTCATTCCAAGAAGTTACAGACCAGACATTTGCCGCGATATCCCAATCATCAGCTAACAACTTCTGCGCAGCAAGAGCCCAATTCATTCCAACTCCTGATGCTAGAAGTTGGACAGTTTTCTTACTCTTTTTAGTTGCAGGGGCATAGAGGTAAATTCCTTTGAGGAGCCCATCAACATCAAGTTTCTCTGGCTCTGCAGGCTGCATGTAAGGCTCGTTGTAAACGGTGAGGTAGTAGTAAACGTTCTCACTATTTTCTCCATACATACGGCGCAGACCATCTTTAACGATATGGCCTACTTCGTAAGCAAAGGCAGGGTCGTAAGAGACGACGGCAGGGTTAGTTGATGCAAGCAGAAGAGAATGTCCATCTTCATGCTGCAAACCTTCGCCATTGAGTGTTGTGCGACCAGCGGTTGCACCTAGTACGAAGCCACGTACTAATTGGTCTGATGCTGCCCAGAAGGCATCACCAGTGCGCTGGAAACCAAACATTGAGTAGAAGATATAGATAGGAATCATTGGTTCGTTATGTGTGGAGTATGAAGAACCGACAGCAGTAAATGAAGCAACAGATCCGGCTTCATTAATTCCTTCATGCAAAATAACGCCAGAGGTTGATTCCTTGTACGAAAGCATCAATTCACGGTCAACGGAGGCATATTTTTGTCCATGAGGTGAATAGATCTTCAGGGTTGGGAACAAACTATCCATTCCAAATGTTCTTGCCTCATCAGGGATGATGGGAACAAAGCGCGCACCAATATTTGGATCTTTCACCAAGTCTTTGAGTAAGCGCACAAATGCCATCGTGGTTGCCACTTCTTGCTGGCCTGATCCACGTCTGACTGATTCATAGGTGCTCTCAGGCGGCAATGTGAAAGGTTTTGAAACTTTTCGGCGAGTAGGAATTGAACCGCCAAGAGTGCTGCGGCGCTCCATCATGTATTTGTACTCAGGTGAATCAACGCCTGGGTGGTAATAAGAAGGAAGCTTTGCATCAATTGCAGAATCGGGAAGTGGGATCTGCAGCGTGTCACGGAATTGGATGAGATCTTCGATCGTCATCTTCTTCATCTGGTGAGTGGAGTTACGCGCTTCAAAGTGTGAGCCAAGTGTCCAGCCCTTGATTGTCTTTGCAAGAATGACAGTTGGTTTACCGTTCTTCTCACTTGCCTGCTTATAAGCAGCGAAGAGTTTGCGGTAATCATGGCCACCACGCTTGAGAGCCCAAATCTTTTCATCGCTCCAATTGGCAACCATCGCTGCTGTGCGAGGGTCACGGCCAAAGAAGTGCTCACGGACATAGGCTCCGCTTTCAGCTTTAAATGTTTGATAGTCACCATCTGTGGTGTTATTCATGAGATCAACAAGCGCGCCCTCACGGTCCATAGCAAGTAGCTCATCCCACTCACGGCCCCAAACAACCTTGATGACATTCCAGCCAGCGCCACCAAAGATTGATTCAAGTTCTTGAATAATCTTTCCGTTTCCACGCACGGGACCATCAAGGCGTTGCAAATTACAGTTGATAACAAATGTGAGGTTATCTAGACCATCACGAGCAGCAAGACTGATTGCGCCAAGTGTCTCTGGCTCATCACACTCACCGTCTCCAAGAAATGCCCAAATATTTTGATCAGATGTGTCTTTAATTCCGCGGCCATGCAAGTAGCGATTAAACCTCGCTTGGTAAATTGCATTAATTGGGCCAAGTCCCATTGAAACTGTTGGGAACTGCCAAAACTCAGGCATTAAGCGTGGATGAGGGTATGAGGATAATCCTCCACCATCATGTGAGAGTTCTTGTCTAAATCCATCCATCTGCTTTTCAGTCAGGCGGCCTTCCATAAATGCACGTGCATACATTCCTGGACTTGCATGTCCTTGGAAGAAAATCTGATCGCCTCCACCTGGATGATCTTGTCCACGGAAGAAATGATTAAAACCAACTTCATATAAAGATGCAGACGATGCATAAGTAGAGATGTGTCCACCAACGCCAACACCAGGACGTTGAGCGCGGTGCACCATGACTGCTGCGTTCCATCGAATAAATGCACGGATGCGGCGTTCCATCGTTTCATCACCAGGGAAAGCTGGTTCAAGTGCTGGAGGAATACTGTTGATGTAATCAGTTGCACGAAGCGCTGATACTCCAAGATTTTTTTCTTGAGCCCGATTGAGCATCGTTAACATCAAATAGCGTGCGCGAACTGGACCTGCAGCTTTAAGAACTGCGTCTAGCGACTCTTTCCACTCTGCGGTTTCAGCAGGGTCGGTATCGACTAGCTGATCGATGAAGTGGGAAGGGTTTTGGGAGTTCTCGCTCATGAGAGGAGTTTATTCACCTTCTGGGAGTTGCATTCTCACCCTAAGGGGAGTGGACTATCCCTGTCGGGGAGATCCCCGCCACTATCTATGCCAGGAGGTACTTGCTTGATCTCCCCACAGGGGCCCGCACTAACAGTTGAGCGCATGGGAATCACAACAGGTGAACTAATTCTCGAGGTTGGCTTTGATCAAGACTGTGACGCTGCCCTGCGTGAACAAGTAATTGCAAAATCCGGACAAGCTCTCTTTGAAAGTGATTCCAATGAGGTTGTCGACGCAGTTATTTTATGGTGGAGAGATGGCGATGGGGATTTAGTCGATGATTTAGTCGATGCCCTCACATTCCTCAGCGAGAGCGGTCCAATCTGGCTAATGACACCAAAAGTTGGAATTGATGGCCATGTTGAACCCAGTGATATCCAAGACGCCGCCCCAACTGCCGGGCTCTCTCAGACAATCTCTTTTCTTGCTGCGCCAAATTGGACAGCGACTAAACTAGTGCCACGCAAAGCACAGTCAAACAATAAAAAATAGGAGAAAACTAGATGGCACTAACAATCGGCCAAGCGGCACCGGATTTCACCTTAATGAATCAGCACGGAGAGAGTGTTTCTCTATCATCATTTAAGGGCAAAAAGAACGTTGTGGTGATCTTCTATCCATTCGCATTCTCAGGAATATGCACAGGTGAGCTATGTGCGATTCGTGATGATCTTGCTGCATTTGAAAATGATAATTCTGAATTACTCGCTATCTCATGTGATCCAATGTATGCGCAGAAAGCATTTGCTGAACAAGAAGGTTATAAGTTTGGCGTGCTTGCAGATTTCTGGCCACATGGCGCAGCAGCTAAGGCATATGGAGTCTTTAATGAAGAGCGTGGATGTGCGATTCGCGGAACATTCATTATTGATAAGAGCGGAATTTTGCGCTGGCAGGTTGTTAATGGCCTAGGTGATGCGCGAAATATCGCCGATTACAAGGCTGCGCTAGCTACTCTTTAATCAGTTTTGTGACTCCCCGCTCTCACAAGGTAGAGTGGGGGACTCACATACCGGGCGGTTAGCTCAGCGGTAGAGCGCTTCGTTTACACCGAAGATGTCGGGGGTTCGAAACCCTCACTGCCCACCACAACAACTACATGATCTACTTTTGATAGAAGTAAGGAGACTTTGGTGAAGGCTAGTCCTGAACACCAGAATCTCTTGATTGAGTTGCAACTCATTGATACTGCGATCTCTCATCTAAAAATAAAATTAGCAAATTTGCCTGAGCGCGAACAGATCACAGCAATCCATACCCGCCTAGAGAACACAGCGGTTGAACTTGCTGTTGTTGAGACAGAGTTGGCAGATGTGGCTATTGATCTTCGCCGCATAGAAGTTGATGTCGAGCAAGTCGCAGACCGTATTAAGAAGGATGAATCCAGACTGTCATCAGGTGTGGGTTCACCCAAGGAACTTGAACAACTTCAGCATGAGCTGGGCACACTTGCCAAACGAAAGTCAGAGCTTGAAGATGGCGAACTTGAAGTCATGCTCAAGCATGACGCTGTTAAAGCCAGAGTCGATGAACTCCAGAATGATCAAGTGGGACTTAAGCAGCTTGAGCTAGAACTCAATATCCGTCTTGAAAATGCAACGACTGAGATCCAAAGTGAGATAAGCATTCAGCAAGCACAGCGAGCCCAGCTTGCTCCCAAGATTGAGGCGACTCTTGTTGAACTCTACGAAAAGGTCCGCACATCTAACGACGGCGTCGGGGCTGCGCTGCTGGTTGGTAATAAATGCGAAGGATGCCATTTATCTATCAACGCCATTGAGATTGAAAGAATCAAATCTTTACCTGCCGATGAGATAATTCGTTGTGAGGAATGCCGCCGAATCTTGGTAAGGATCTAAATGTCTCGCACATTTCACATCACGGCAGACGGTGGTTCTCGTGGCAACCCAGGCCCTGCAGCATATGGAGCAGTTGTTTCCGAAAATGGAAAAGTGCTGGCAGAACTCTTTGACACGATTGGTATTGCTTCTAATAACGTGGCTGAATACCGAGGTTTGATTGCCGGCTTAGAAAAGGCTCACGAACTTGATCCTGATGCAACGATTAATGTGCAGATGGATTCCAAGTTAGTCGTTGAACAGATGTCTGGCCGTTGGCAGATTAAGCACCCTGATATGCGCGAGCTGGCAAAGCAGGCACGAAGCATCCACGATTTATCAAAGGTCACCTTTGGTTGGATTCCACGTGAGGAGAACTCCCACGCAGATCGCCTTGCAAATAAAGCTCTCGATGGTGAACCTGGAAGCGTTTCGCGACCCCAACTTAATTTTCTAACAGAACGCATAGTCTCTGATGAAGTTCCCACAACAATATATTTTGTTCGCCATGGTGAAACGAGCTGGACACCTGCGCGCAGATTCTCAGGAATCGGACCAGAAGATCCAGAGCTGACCCCAAAGGGAACAGAGCAAGCCAAGAAGGTTGCCCAAGAAATTGCTGCCCGCAAACCTGATCTGATCATCGCCTCGCCTCTTATGCGCACAACACAGACTGCAAAAGAAATTAGTGATGCAACAAAGCTCGATGTCACATTTGATGATCAGTGGGTTGAGTGCGATTTTGGTAACTGGGATGGTTTTACCCCTGCAGAGATTAAAGCAAGTCATCCTGAAGAATGGGATGCGTGGCTTGCCTCTCCTAGTTATCGACCATCCGGTGGTGAGTCTTATGCAGAAGTTTCTTCGCGCGCTGAAGCAGGGCTGACTGACTTAGTTGTTCAATATCCTGGCAAAACAATCTGCGTTGTCACGCACAACATTGTTATTCGGGCCCTTGCATCCCTTGCAATAGGAGCTCCCCTCGAGGGCATGTATCACGTAGACATTTTGCCTTGCAGCATTACGACTGTGCTTGTTTGGCCATCTGATGGTTTACGCGCGCTTCGAGGCTTAAGTGAGCGTAGCCACCTCTAAAAAATTCGCGTATTCTTCTCTCACTGAAGAGTCGTCTGGATCACTGCGTTATGAAAATACCGAGGAAAGTCCGGACTCCACAGAGCAAAGTGATGGTTAACAACCACCCGGGGCGACCCGCGGGAAAGTGCCACAGAAAATGACCGCCGTGCAAACGGTAAGGGTGAAACGGTGGTGTAAGAGACCACCGCGTTGATGGTGACATCAATGGCAAGGCAAACCCCACTTGGAGCAAGACCAAAACGATAGCGATTGAGAACTGCTCGTTCGAGTTATCAGGTAGGTTGCTTGATCACGTGAGTAATTGCGTGACTAGATGGATGGTGATCTATTCGCGAAAGCGATGGACAGGATCCGGCTTATAGGGCGACTCTTCTTTAAATTAGTGATTAGCGGCCATTTCCCGCGCGGAGATAGTCACTTTTTCATTACAGGTTCATTCAAAACCTAAACAATATTTGCGAATATTTGTGGGCAAAAACGTGGGCATGTGGGCAAAAACGTGGGCAAATTGCAGTGATTTTCATACACATCTTTTACAATTTAACAATGGAACCAATATATGTAACTGGAAAACCAAAATTGTGGCTTCGCCTAGAAGGCCTCGTTCTCCTTATTGCCACAGTCATTCTATTTTCAGGGCAAGGACAAAGGTGGTGGCTTTATCCAGCACTTCTTTTGGTTCCCGATATATTCATGTTGGGATATTTAGCCAATACTAAATTAGGTGCTTTTTTCTACAACCTTGGACACAGTTATTTTGCCCCAGCATTGATGATTCTTCTTTCTTGGAGAGCAGAAAGTAAAATCGCTTTGGCTATTGGCATTATCTGGCTCGGCCATATCGGTTGGGATAGATTCTTTGGGTATGGCCTCAAATACGATTCAGATTTCAAGCACACACACCTTGGAGACTTAAACAAAGTTAAAAAACCTTTGTAAAACTTTACAATTCTTTGTGGGCAAGTATGTGGGCATTCCCGCTATTTGAGCGTGAATCGAAAGCCTCCGGCTTATAGGGCGACTCTTCTTTTTCTTTAATCTCTGTATTAAGATTCAGCTATGACCGACTATACAAATACAAACATTTCCGACCCAGCCATTAAGAAGATGCTGGATAATTATTTTGAGGTAATGCATAAACAAGATATGAATTTATTTGACACCGTTTTTCACAAGGACTGCGCACTTTATTCAGCTCAGACTGGTGAGATCTCACTACGCCCATATCTTGTTTATAGAGATGTAGTTGCCAATCGCAAGTCTCCTTTTGATACCGGCAACACACGTCGTGACAAGGTTTTAATGTTCGATCAGATATCTCCAACACTGGCCGTGGTTCGTGTTCAGTTAGAGATGTTTGGTGGAGTTATGCAGGATTACCTAAACATCGTATTTATCGATGGTCGATGGATGATTTTGGCAAAGATGTGGGAAAGAGTTGGCGACTCAGTCGATTAATTCCGGCTTATAGGGCGACTCTTCTTTAAATTAGTGATAGCGGCCATTTCCCGCGCGGAGATAGTCACTTTTTCATTACAGGTTCATTCAAAACCTAAAAAAAATTTGTGAATATTTGTGGGCAAAAAGGTGGGCAAGTGGGCAAAGATCTTTGTGGGATTCATTCTGCGCTCCATCCCTGTGGCCCAAACCCGTGCTTCATCTCTAGTAATTGTTACTACTACTGATTTATTCGTGATATCTGCCATGGCGCGTCCTTTGAGTTGGTAGAACAAAAATCCTACTTATCACAGAAGTTCTTTACGGCAAATACAAGGATTATTTTTACAGATTATGCAAAGTGAAGTTGTGTCATTATCTTTAACATCGGTACTCATAGCGATCTCAATTCTGTAATAGTTTTCAACGCCGGTTGACTTTGAACTCTGAATCTTTAGAGTACAACCACACTACGTCTCATTTCTGATTCCTAACTGGGACTATCACTCATAAAGTCATTTCTAAGCAGAAACAGACCTCACAATCGAACATTTCTTCATATTTTCGGATTGGCTTAGTAAACAAATCTTTGAGGACTATGCTAGACTTCGAAATAGTAAGGAGAATAGGTGTTAACAGCAGTACTTCGTAAATACTTATCGCCATACCGCACAACCGTCATTGGCATCACGGGACTATTACTGATTCAAACCATTACAAACCTTTATCTACCGAACCTCAACGCTGACCTCATCAACAATGGTGTAACTAAAGGCGATATACATTACATCTGGCATATCGGTCAGATTATGTTGGCATGCTCGGCATTGATCATGGGCGCTTCCGTATGGCTTGCATACTTGAGCTCGAAGGTATCAATGGCCTTTGGCCGTGATATGCGTGATGATGTTTTTTCAACTGTTGAAGGATTCTCGGCGCGTGAACTCAATCAATTCGGCGCCCCATCGTTGATTACTCGAAACACCAACGACGTGCAGCAAGTGCAGATGGTGCTCTTTATGGGACTTACCATGATGGTAGGCGCTCCGATTACAGGTGTCGGCGCTGTGATCATGGCAGTTCGCACCAATGCCAAGCTCTCACTTCTCTTGCTTGTAACGGTTCCGATTATGAGCCTTTTGATCTTCTTCTTGCTTCGTCGAGTTGTTCCACTCTTTCGAACCACTCAACTTAAAGTTGATCGCATCAATTTAATTCTCCGTGAACAGATTGCGGGAATCCGAGTGATCCGCGCCTTTGTCAAGACGCACGAGGAAGAGGCTCGATTTGCAGCAAGCAATAATGAACTCATGGATGTTCAACTTAAAGTAACTCGCACATTTGCGATTATGTTCCCTGCCCTGATGTTGATTTTAAATCTTTCAAGCGTTGCAGTCCTCTGGTTTGGCGGGCGTCTTATAAATGCCGGCTCAATGCCGATCGGTAATTTGATGGCATTTCTGACCTACATCATGCAAATTCTTTCGAGCGTCATGATGGCTGTGATGATGTCACTCATGATTCCACGCGCATCTGCCTCGGCTGAGCGGATTAAAGAAGTATTGGATACTCCTTCATCCGTTGCTGATGCAATTAATCCGATCACTCCCGCGAAGCGTAAAGGTATCCTCACTTTCGAATCTGTTGAATATCGTTACCCAGGCGCCGAACATCCCGTTCTGGCAAAGATTTCCTTCACAGCGCACCCTGGCCAAGTCACAGCGATTGTTGGTTCGACTGGTTCCGGTAAGACCACACTTCTCAATTTAATTCCACGCTTCATCGACCCAACTGTCGGTCGAGTTTTGCTTGATGGCATCGACGTTAAAGATCAATCTCTTGAAGGAATCTGGTCTGAGATCGGACTTGTTCCGCAGCGTTCTTTCTTATTCGGTGGCACGATTGCCGAGAACCTCCGGTACGGTGATCAAGCTGCCACAGAAGAAGAACTCTGGACCGCACTTGAAATCGCACAGGGAAAAGATTTTGTCGGCGAGCTCGCTGAAGGGCTGCAATCCAGAGTTGCTCAAGGTGGGACCAACTTTTCTGGTGGACAGCGTCAACGTCTATCGATTGCACGCGCGATTGTGAAGAATCCACGAATTTATTTACTTGATGATTCTTTCTCTGCACTTGATTACACAACTGATGCAAAGTTGCGTGTGGCCCTGGAAGATCACGCCAAGGATTCCACGGTCATCATTGTCGCGCAGCGTGTGTCAACCATCTTGAGCGCAGACCAAATTATTGTTCTTAACGAGGGCAAGATCGACGGAATTGGCGCACACAGTGATCTCATGAATAGCTGTAAGACCTATCAAGAAATTGTATTATCTCAACTCAGCCCAGAGGACGCTGCATCATGAGCCAACAACGTCCTGCGGCGGGCGCAATGCGCGGGGGTCCAATGGGCGGCATGATGGGTGCAGCTCCTGCAAAGTCGAAGAATTTCAAGGGTTCCCTTCGTCGCTTAATGGCAGAGCTTCGTCCGGAGCGCAACACGCTCGCCACCGTTCTTATTCTCATAACATCATCAGTAACTATCGGTGCATTCGGCCCAAAGATTCTCGGCCGTGCTACTAATGAAATCTTCAATGGCTTTATCGGACAGAAGCTACCTTTGGGTCTTTCGAAGGATCAAGTTGTCGCAGGTCTTCGCGCCAAGGGTGAGACTACTCAAGCAGATATGTTGGCGAAGAGTTCAGTGGTTCCAGGTCATGGCATTAACTTCACTTCGATTGCTCATTTCTTAATACTCGCGATTGTTCTCTACGTTGTTTCTTCACTTTTTATGTGGGTCCAGGCATATTTGATGGCCGGAGTTACCCAGCGCACTGTTTACCGTCTTCGTCGACTTGCTGAAGAAAAAATAGGGCGACTTCCACTCAAATACTTTGACACCCAATCTCGCGGCGATTTGCTCAGCCGTGTCACCAACGATGTAGACAATATCGCAACATCGCTGCAGCAGGGACTTTCACAGATTCTCAACTCAGTGTTAACTGTTGTCTCCGTATTGATCATGATGGTTTGGATTAGCCCAGAGCTCGCGCTCATCAGCCTAATCGCAATTCCCTTATCAATGTTTGCTTCTGTCAAGATCGCTAAACACTCAAAGGTTGAATTCGTGGCCCAATGGGATTGGACCGGAAAACTCAATGGCCATGTTGAAGAAATACATACTGGCCACGCTCTCGTAAAAGTATTTGGTCGCCGCCAACAAGCAATCAAAGATTTTAAATCCCTCAATTCGAAACTCTATGAATCAAGCTTTAAGGCGCAATTTATTTCAGGAATCATCCAACCAGTTACACAACTGGTCTCTAACCTTATATATGTTGCTATCGCGGTACTCGGGGGTTATCGCGTCGCGACAGGCTCAATGAGCCTTGGTGATGTTCAAGCTTTTATCTCGTACTCACGTCAGTTCGGTATGCCACTGGCACAGATCGCAGGTTTGATGAACACAGTGCAATCGGGGGTTGCCTCAGCGGAGAGGCTTTTTGAGTTACTGGATGCAGGTGAGGAAGAAGCTGATCGCAAAGTTTCAATTCCGATGGATCGCGCTAAGGGCGAAGTTGTGTTCAAGGATGTTTCATTTCGATATGTCCATGATCAACCGCTGATTCAAAACTTCAACCTCACCGTAAAGCCGGGGCAGACCGTGGCAATCGTCGGCCCAACAGGTGCCGGAAAGACAACACTTGTAAATCTGATCATGCGCTTCTATGAGATTGACAGTGGAACCATCACTCTTGATAGTGTCGACACGAAGATGATGACCCGAGATGATCTTCGCCGACAATTTGGAATGGTCTTGCAAGAGACTTGGCTCTTTAGTGGATCAATGCGCGAGAACATCGCCTTTGGTTCAACAAATCCAACTGAGAATCAAGTTGCTGAAGCAGCATCGGCTGCGAATATCGATCACTTTATTCGTGCGCTTCCTCTTGGTTTTGATTCACTACTTACTGATGATAATTCCTCGGTTTCAAATGGTGAACGCCAGCTTTTGACGATTGCTCGTGCTTTTATGGCAGATCCTGCTATCTTGATTCTTGACGAAGCGACTTCATCAGTGGATACGCGTACCGAAGTATTGGTACAGCAAGCGATGTCAAAATTACGTTCTGGTCGGACCAGCTTTGTGATTGCGCACCGCTTATCAACAATTCGTGATGCCGATGTCATCTTGGTGATGGATAAGGGCGCCCTCATCGAGCAAGGGACACATCAAGAATTAATGGAGGCAAAGGGCTTCTACTTCGATCTTTATGCCAGTCAGTTCTCGGCCAGTATGGCCGAATAGGATTGAAATCTAGAGCTCCAAGAACATTGTCAGAAGCTTGACATCTCCGGCTTATAGGGCGACTCTTCTTCTCTATATTCACAGGGTATTCACACCAATGGTCACCTTTTTGAAGAATTTGAGCAGATAAGTTCCTCTAATGAAAATTAAAACTATTGCAACATCGGCAACTGTATTTGTTCTCTTGGGTGGGGTAATTGGAGTCCAACAATATATTTCATCTCAAATCACTTCAAAAGTCCAGCGAGAGATGCCCAATGCTTCAGGTATTAGCGCCTCTGTTCCATTAGCAGATGTACCGAGCAATCTCACTTCTGATTCAATTAAATCTGCAGACATAAACATCAAGAGTTTTGCTCTTAAAGAGAGCGGCACAAAGACTTCGCTAGAAATATCTGCATCAAACATCAGTAAAGCAAAACCAACCCTGGTTGGTTCTTTGGAAGTAACGGCCACTATTCCTGCATCAACAATTACAAAACAATCCGAATTTAACGATGCACAAATTGTGGGAAACACCTTGCAAGTGTCTGCCGGAGCAGGTGGAATGGGTAAATTGTACAAAATATCTGCCTAACTGGAAGCATCTCCTTTGATTTTCTTGCTATTTCTTCCACGAGTATTGGCGCTCTACTTTGGCAACAAAGACCTCATAATCTTCATAGAAATCTGTTCGTCCTAGCTTTTGAGCCTCAAGGTGCTCGGGCAAATCTCTCCAAAGCTTGACGCTTTCTTCAGTTTCAAAGTACGCAACGGTTACGCCCTTTCGCGTCACTGGGTCTCGGTGACTGTGAAAATCAATAAAGCCCGGGATTTGGCGAACCAATTTTTCTGTAATTTCCGACCACTGGTCATAGAGCTCGTTGGAACCTGGAGTGCGAGTAGATTTAAAGACGACTGCATACATACCTCTAGTTTAATTACATTTTTTCTATTTATACTTTATTCGTGAAACGGCTTCCACCCAGCGTGGCAAAGTATTACAAAAGCGCCCCAGAGCCTCAGCGCAGCACCTTACTTCAGATGCGGGAGAGGATCTTAAAAGAGATTCCGGGCGCAACTGAGGTAATAAAGTATGCGATGCCGACATTTTTAGTTGATGGCGTTCCTATCGCAGGGTTGATGGCACACAAAAATCATGTGGGGTATTACCCTTATAGCGGATCGGTTATTTCAAAGTTTCCAGAGATTTCAGAAAAATATAAGACAACCAAAGGGGCCCTTCAGATGCCAATTGATAAGCCGCTATTAGTCGGAGAGATTCGAAAATTAATTAAAGCCAAAATGGCGCTTTAGCTCATATCTCGTTACCTTTAATTCATGCCAACAATTAGCCATATGCTCTGGTTTGATGGACAAGCCGAGGAAGCAGCAAATCTCTACACATCAATCTTTGAAGGCAGCAAAATTCATCATGTAGCTAAAGGCCCAGATGGAAAAGCTTTCACCGTCAGCTTTGAAATATTAGGTGAGAACTACATCGCTCTAAATGGTGGTCCGCAATTTAAGTTTACGGAGGCATTTTCAGTTTTTGTCACTGTGGATGGGCAGGAAGAAGTTGATAAGTATTGGGATGCCTTCATGCGCGCAGGTGGCGAAGAGGGGCGATGTGGTTGGCTCAAAGACAGTTACGGGCTTTCCTGGCAGATTGTTCCTAAGCAGTTAGGTGAAGCTATGGGAGATCCAGATTCAGCCAAAGCTTCACATGCAATGGGAGCAATGATGCAGATGTCTAAAATTATTGTGAAGGACCTATACATTTAAAAGCTAGCCTTTAATTATCAAATCCAAATACCAGGGCTCTTTCCCGTTTGATGCGTGTAACTCCGCCTTAAAGTGCCTAGAAGCAATTTCTTTGACTTCTTTTGGTGTTTTAATCTTTTTGCTCTGAAGAAGTATCCGAGTGAATTCACCACGGTATTTCTTTGACATGTGGGTGATGACAGAACGCTTGCCCTTCTTCTCTTGAAAGACTCTCACAGCAACTGTTTTAGATGCTTCAGGAGTCCAAACCCCCGCATAAGTAGAGGATCGGCAATCGATGTGAAGGTCAGCATCCAAACTTTCAAGTGCCTGACTGACCGAAGCTTTCCACAAAGTGTTTTTAATCTTCATCTTGTAGGAGGGAATGTGGTCTTGCGGGCGCAGCGCTCCAAATAAAGCCGAGATTATTACGATTTCTTTATCTGCACGCTTCATGGCTCTTGGAGATAGCGATCGATAATCAAGAGCTTGATAAAGAACACCAGAATAGATATCGATAGCGGGTGCTGTCAGAGCCTTTGCTGCTTTGAGTTTGCTCTCAGTGAGCGCTCGGACTCTTGCGTCGGTTAGAAACTTTGAAAAGGAGAGCTTTGCAAGACTTAGGACTTGTTCATGGCTTCCTTCATTCTTGCCTTCACTTGGTGGCAAAAGAATGAGCATGAGAGAACAGTAATCTCAGATAGTATTTCTAGCATGCAAGGAAGTGAAGAGTTGAAAATATGATTATTGAAGTCAGCGAATTACAAGCCGATGATTGGCAAAGACTTCGGGCCATCAGGTTGAAATCTCTGCAGGAGAGTCCCGATGTGCTTGAGGGAAGCTTTGAAGCTGAGTCCAAAGAATCTGAATCTGACTGGCGCGAAAAATTTTCTAAACTCACGTATCTAGTTGCATCCCTTCCTGGAAGTGATGTGGGATTGATGTCGATTGAAGTTCTCGACGGTGATTTTGGGGCAACGTGCTGGATTGGTGGATGTTGGGTCAGCCCAGAAGCTAGAGGAAAAGGTGCTTTGAGGGCAATGTTTAATTATGTCGATGAACATGCACCTGTGCGTGACTGGAGCAAACAGGGGCTAGGAGTGATGGAAGATAATCTCCTGGCAATTAAGGCCTATGAAAAACTTGGTTTTGTTGCGATGGGGGATAAGAAACTTGCCAGCGAGGAATTAAAGAAGTATTACCAGAGAATGATTCGAACCAGCCCGTGATTCAAACTTCCCGTCTTGAATTGCACCATATTGATGCAGCGGATCTCATAACTCTCTTTGAACATCCCGAGGATCAATCCGTATATTCAAGTAAGACTTTTTCGAACCCCTACCGAGTTTTAATGGATGATGCAGGCCCCCTTCACTGGCGAGTTCCTCAGGTAAAAAAGGACCCTTCGCTAAACATTTGGTTTGTCCGTTGGATTGTTGAGAAGGACTCCAGAAATATCATTGGAGCAATCAGTTTTCACGGAGCCCCTAACGAGCAAGGAATGATCGAAATTGGACTCGGAATTAATGCCAAATTCCATAACAAGGGTTATGGGTTTGAAGCTTTGAAAGCAATGTGGTCTTGGGTAATCAATCAACCTGGTGTCAAGATCTTGCGTTACACAGTCAGCCCAGATAACCATCCATCAGTGCGTCTCATTGAGAAATTTGGCTTTACCCATGTTGGTCAGCAGATTGATGAGCAAGATGGCCCTGAAGATATCTATGAAATGAGCGCTCTGGCGTTTGTCCAAAAGTATGCCTAACATATGCCCATGACAAATAAACTTCGCTGGGGATATTTAAGTGCTGGAAAGATTGCTGCAACCATTGCAGCTGACTTTAAGATCGCAGGTTTGCACATTCAAGCTGTCGGAGCGCGAGACCTAGCAAAAGCAAATGAATTTGCTGATAACTTCGGTATCGCCAATCGCCACCAGGGCTATGAAGCGCTTGTAAATGATCCCGAAGTCGATGTTGTTTATGTTTCCACTCCACAAACTATGCACGCACGAGATGCACTTCTAGCTATTGAAGCCGGTAAGCATGTATTGCTTGAAAAGCCATTTACGATCACTCAAACCGAGGCGAAGGCAATTGCAGAAGCGGCAGCCCGTAAGAAGGTTTTTGTGATGGAAGCAATGTGGACAAGATTCCTGCCCTCTATGGTTGAAATTTTTAAAGTGATCAATGCCGGAGAACTCGGTGAAATTCATTCAGTTATTGCCGATCACACTCAGTACCTGCCACCTGAGCGCGTTGCGCGTCTCTGGGCTCCAGAACTTGGTGGGGGAGCTCTATTAGATCTAGGCATCTATCCTGTTTCATTTGCCACCCGAATACTTGGAATTCCAGATAAAGCAATTGGAAGCGGAACGCTTACCGATACGCACCTAGATAAAGTCTCGGCACTTATATTTGAGTACAAGAGTGGCGCGCGCGCCTTACTTCACACTTCTATGGTCACAGCAGGTCCTGTAACTGCATCTGTCATGGGAACTAAGGGACATATCGAGATCGATACTCCCTTCTATAACCAGACATCATTTACTCACTATGACTCAATGGATAAAGTCGTTCGCCGCTATGAAGATAAAATTCAAGGCCGTGGAATGCAGTATCAAGCGATTCATGTTGAAGAGTGCATAAATAAGGGACTTCTGGAGAGCCCGATTATGAGCCTCAAGGAATCTGTTGAGATTATGGGCGTTATGGATAACTTGCGTAAGCAAATTGGAATTAAATACCCAACAGAGGGCTAATAGTTTCTAACCACTATTAAATTGTGGCGTGGCTCATAGTGCTATCTCTCGCATAAGAACATTGAGCGCTAACCCCATGCCTTTTTCTTCGTCGACTTGTCTCAAAGATGGAGACTTCTCTTGCACGTTAATTCGGAGAGAGGATAAGAAAATGACAAAAGTCATTGATCGTAAATCGTTGGACAAGATCGCGAGCTCAGTCGGAGGACTTCTAGCCGTAGGGCTATTGGTAGCTGGAGGTCTCATGACCTGGGCTTATAACTTCACAAATGATCAGGTAAAGACCCAACTTTCAGCTCAACAAATCTTTTTACCCGCCGCTGGTAGCGGTGGACTAACGAGTTTGCCTGCAGCAGATCAAGCAATTGTTGCAAAGTATGCGGGAGAGCAAGTCATCAATGGTCGACAAGCTGAAGTATTTGCCGATCATTACATCGCTGTTCATATCCGCGGCATTGGCAAAGGAATGACATATTCACAGGCAAGCGCCGCCTCGATGGCAGCGCCTACCGACGCCGCTTTAGCGGGAGAAGTTCAAACATTATTTAGGGGAGAAACACTTCGAGGAATGCTTTTAAACGCATATGCATTTTGGCAGATCGGGCAGATTGTGAAAGTTGCCTCTTATGTCGCATACCTTGGTGGAGTTCTCTTCTTATTACTTACCCTGCTCGGGTTCAGGCATGGACGCAGACAAGAATAGGTCTATGCATTTAGGCCTCACCTCTCCGTGAGGATTAGCTCCCTTTTGCGAAATGCTTGCAAGAGGGGGCTTCTTACTTGGGAGCAGAGGGTGAATTTAAAGCAAATTGGGCAAACACGTTATAAATAGTTGAATTTTCAACAAATGTTCAGTCTAAAATATGAGTACCGAATACCAACAGGCTTTCCCCGGCCTCATATAGTCAAAGGAAAATAATGAACGCAATTGCACTTATCGGAAGAATCTTGTTCTCAATCATTTTTATCTCTGGCGGAGTCAGCCACTTTGTAAAAGTTGAAGCAATGACAGGATATGCAAAGTACAAGAAGCTTCCTGCTGCAAAACTTGGCGTGCTTCTCTCAGGCCTAATGATCCTTCTTGGCGGAATCTATGTACTACTTGGAGTCTACGTAGATCTTGGCGCACTTTTGATCGCCGCCTTCTGTCTCTTGTCTGCCGTTGTCTTCCACGATTTCTGGAAAGAAACTGACGCAACAGCAAAGATGAACTCTCAAACAGCGTTTATGAAGAATCTTTCAATCGCTGGAGCATCACTTGTAATTTTCGTCCTTGCTTACAAGGGTCACGGAATCACAGCTGATAACTTCGGTTGGGTTATCTCAAAGGCGCATATCGCTCTTTGGAAGTAACACACTAAGAATAGAAAAAGCCCGCCAGGGTAATCCCGGCGGGCTTTTTGCTTTAAATCTCTACTTAAGGCTTGAGGCAAGGCCGATGTTGGCTACTGTGAGTAACAAAAGAGTCCAGTAGGCGCCCTTGGTAATCGACTCTTTCTTGGCATTTCTAAATGCCACAACCAAAATGACGATGACAACAACGAGCTTGAGAGCAACCGTTGCGTTGTTGTAGGAAGCCCATTTGGCAGCGTCATCATGATGAAGACCACTTCTAATTCCCACAAGAGCCAGACCTGCAACTAGCGCAGTGAGAGCAAGGTGGGTTAAACCATTGGGAACCTTCTTGGGGTTCTTGCCTGCTTGCATAAGAAGCAAGAGGACAATTCCGGCAACGCAGATTACGTGAGTTGCTAGGACTAAGGCTTGGAATATCTCGAGTAGATGCATGAGTGAATTCTAGCCGAGCGAAGTTTATTCCACGTGCTTTGTGCAGATCTTGCGGCCGTCAGGCCCTTCTTGAAGATGGTGGCAAGGCACATTTAGATCATCAAAGGCGCTATCTCCAAAATTGGTTCGGTAGGCCAGAGCTAGCAGCACACGCACATTTGTGTCGCCATCTGATGTAATCCCAAAAGCGCGAGCCGATCGACTTACAGTATTTTCAACAACTTTTTCGGTGTGCGAGGTTTCAAAGGCGATCGCGGAATTAGATTTTCCTTCACACACAAGGGCTAAAACTAAGTGCTCAAATGGATTTAACTCCCTTTGCATAACCGTAATGTCAGTAATCATTGTCTTCACCTCTCCTTTAGAAGAGTAGCACTGGGGCTAGCGCTCACAAGAGGGGTAGTGAGTGCCAGCACTCGCCGAACCCAGGGCTCAGGCTCAGAAGTAGTCATACCTTCAAGACATGGGAATTTTTGGACACTTTATGAATCTGAAGGCTGTTTATTTGCACTGGGGTTGGCTTCAAATCTCGGTTACAAATTTGCTCATCATTCTGTCGATGCTGGCTCTTTTTGCACTTGCCTTGGTTCTTCCTTTTCCACGCGAGAGGAACAACAGAGAATGAGTAAAAACGATAAACCTCTTTGGACAGCGAAGTTACGTGGCGCGTGGCAGAGGAACTTGCCGATTGAAAAGCTGTTACCAGATACCCAGCCCGCATATGTTTCGAGTTGGATCTATACGTTTGGCGTCCTGACCCTTTCTGCTCTTGCCGTAATTATCGCTTCAGGTTTAGTCCTAGCTTTTGAAGGGCCAAGTTGGTATCACTTATCTAATGTTGGACACTTTGTTAACAGTCTCCATTTTTGGAGCGTTCAGTTCTTCTTCATCTTCATGGTGATTCACCTCTGGGGTAAGTTCTGGATGGCAGCATGGCGCGGTCGCCGTATGGCAACATGGATGACCGGCGGCATTGCGTTCGTTGCATCCATTGCAACTGCATTTACTGGCTATCTTGTTCAAACAAACTTTGATTCACAGTGGATTTCCTTTGAAGCAAAGGATGGATTTAACTCTGTTGGAATAGGAGCATGGTTTACCGTTACAAATCTAGGACAGATGCTTTTACTCCACGTTGCATTCTTGCCACTCATCTTGGGAGTTCTCACAATTCTGCATATTTTACTTGTTCGAGCCAAAGGAGTTGTTCCTCCTATTGATGCATTTGGCAATAAAGAAACTTCGCAAGGAGCACGTAAATGAGCAGATATAAAATCGGGGAATTAGAGAGTCAGGTTTGGGCGGGGCGCACACGTCGCTATGACATCATTAAAGAAGGAACTATTGCTCTTCTAATCGTTACATTGCTCACAATTGCTGCATCGTTGTTTTTTGGTTCACCAGACGATAAGCAATTGACCTTTAAATCATGGGCTGTTACTTCTCCTTCCGATTTTTACCAGACGGCAGTTCACGAGATTGCAGGCTCAAGTGAATCAGCTGGATATGGAGCTCCCTATAACACGGCATCAGATGGAGTAAATGTTGGTCCCCTTCATCTTGCAAAGATATTTGGCGTGAGCCACCCAGTTAACTCTGTAAATGACTTCGTGATCACCCCGCTTTCCACACAAGTAAATACCCCAGAAGTAAGTGCAGCGCTTAAGACTTGGAGCGCTGCTGATTCAAAGATGCAGCAAGCATGGGCAACCAAGTATGACGAGGCAGTCACGAAAGCAAATGGAGATCTAGCCAAGATCTCTGCTGGCTCTGCAGATTTTGGTCCCGTACCTGCTTTGATCAGCGGCTTGCTATCTATGGCCCAGAGCGGCTCATTAGACGCAGTACTTCTCTCTCAAGGAAACTATTTCCAGTTTGATAACACTAAACAAACCTTGTTTATGGGCGATGGAAATTTTTTCAATGACCAGAGCACTGCATCACACCTGCAGGGTGATACGTGGGGAATGATGAATGAAACGGGTCGTTATCCTGGCCAGGCATGGCTGTGGCTCTATTCATTCTGGTATCAAATTCCGCCATTTAACAATGGAGATCAGCATCCATTCGGAGCGAATGCAGATGCCTACATCATGGTGATCATGGGTTTGTTATCGGCTGGACTGATTTTTATGCCGCTTATCCCGGGCATAAAGAATTTGCCTAGGCGTATCCCCATCCATCGATTAATCTGGAAGCAGTACTACAAAGAAGAGAATTTGTAACTAGTAACTAGAGCTTCATCGCAGGTCTGATATCAAGACCTGCTGCAAGATATGCCTGATCAATAATCTCCATATTTGCTGTTGAATCAGCAGCATCGGTGACAATTGGCTTCTTAAAATCAACGGCGTCGGCTAATGCCTGTAATTGATAGGTATATGAAGAGATCGTGCCTAGATTCTCTGTTCGCTCAGAAGAGCCAACTTTAACAACGACGCGATCATCCCAACTGGGGACGACAAACGAGTAAGTCTCGATAGTTCCCTTTGTGCCGCGGATTGTCATAGGCGCGCTAAATCGATCTGTATCAAAATCACTATCAGCGATACCGGTCGCACCGTTTGCATACTTGAGTGTGACTTCAAGTGCTTCATCAACATTTGGCTTATGCAGGCGTGCTTTTGCGCTTACTACCTCTGGTTCCTTGCCAAAGAGCGCGAGAGAAACCATGCGTTGGGAATGAACTGAGTAACAACCCATATCCATTAAGCATCCACCTGCTAAATCAAATTGCAGACGTAAATCTGTTTTATCTGGCATCGTGCCATAGAGAGCTGTATTGATACTTACCAGCTCACCGATCTCACCTGACTTTAGAATCTCAAGGACTCGTTGCATCACCGGGTGGTAGTAGTAATGGAAAGCTTCCATGTAAACCTTGCTCTGACCTTCGGCAACTTTCTGAATAAGCCGAGCTTCCTCCGCATTGCTTGCCGCGGGCTTTTCACTTAAGACATGTTTGCCCGCTTGAAGGGCCTTTATGTTCCAAGGGGCGTGGCCGTTATTGGGTAGCGGATTATAAATTGCCGTGATTTCTGGGTCATCAATGATTGCTTGGTATGAGTCATAGACTTTTCCAACGCCATATTGTTTGGCAAATGCTTCACCGCGTGCGCGGTCGCGTGATGCAACGGCATAGAGAACATGCTCTGTGGCATGTGCTGGGAAAATGATTGCCCTGGAAGCAATTCGTGCTGCGCCGAGAATGCCAATATTTAGCGGGATGCGAGAATGTGTCATAGGACTAATCTAGTGGAGTGATTAAAACACGCATAGCCAATCGCTTTCGTGAGATTGTCTCTGGTTCCCCAGACGGAAGACCTGATTGGGTTGAACTCATTGCTTTAGGTGATGGTGTTGGTCTTTATGGACCAGGCAGTGCGGTCTGGCAGGTGCATGGTTGTATTGCGACACTTGTGGGTGGTGTGCGCGCTCTGTTGCTTCAAGCGGCTCATCCCGCTGCGCTGACTGGTGTGAGTCAGCATTCAAGGTTTGAAACAGATCCGCTAGGCCGGCTTGCTGGAACATCTAGATGGCTCACAATCACAACATTTGGTTCCCATGCAGCTATTGCAAAAGAGGCGGCAAGAGTTAATGCCATGCATGCGCACGTCAAAGGTCAGTATCAAACAAAGTCAGGGGCAACCTCGCCTTATCAGGCAAGTGATCCTCGTTATCTGCTCTGGGTGCACTGCGCATTTACAGACTCCTTTCTTACATCGCATTTAGCGTTTGGCTATCCCATTGATGAAGGCGCTGACGCCTATGTGAAAGAGTGGAGTAGCAGTGCAAAGGGACTTGGTCTAGAGAAAGCTCCAGAGTCAATGGCCCAGCTCAAAGCAACCATGGATGAGTTTCTTAAAAATGATTTAGCGCGCAGCGAGAAAACTCTTGAGGTTGTGCGTTTCATTATGAAGCCGCCACTTGGACGAGTGAGCCTGATTTTTTACAGAGTACTTGCCAACGCCGCTGTCTCCACGCTCACCCCTGAGCAACGTGAAATCTTGGGACTTAAAAATGTCAGCCCGATCTGGCGTTGGCTGTGCGCCCGGATACTTAACTTTTTAAGTTATGTACTTGGATCAGAGTCGCCGAGCCAGAGCGTTGCGCGTGAGCGCATTGCCAAAAGTAGTTGAAACTTCAACTATCTGCTAGTATCTGCCTATGACCCTGATGCCAGCCCTCTATATTGGCCATGGAGCCCCGCTGCTCCTGGATGATCCAATTTGGAGCGGTGAGCTAGCAGATTGGGCAACTCGTCTAGAAAAGCCAAAAGCAATTCTCATTATCAGCGCGCACTGGGAATCTGCGCCACTCACACTTGGTTCAACAACACAAGGAACGCCACTCATCTATGACTTCGGTGGCTTTGATCCTAAGTTTTACAACCTTCAATACAACGCACCGGGGGCTCCAGAACTTGCGGCGCGCGTCAAGGCATTAATGAATGAACCTGTAACAGATCAGCCCAATCGTGGTTTAGACCATGGGGCGTATGTTCCTCTTTTAAAGATGTATCCAGATGCACAAATTCCGGTATTGCAGATGTCTATTCCAACATTTGACCCAGAGAAGCTTTTTGCCATAGGCCAAAAGCTTGCGCCCCTACGTGAAGAGGGTGTTCTCATTGTTGGCAGTGGATTTCTGACTCATGGCCTGCCATTTCTTCGCGAATTTCGAATTGAAGCTACGCCTCCAGGTTGGAGCGTTGAATTTGATCTCTGGGCGAAAGAGGCGCTTGATCGCGGCGCTGTTGATGAACTTATGAACTACAAGGCACTTGCTCCTGGAATGCCATATGCCCATCCAACAGTGGAACACTTTGCGCCAATTTTTATTACCTTAGGAGCAGCAACAAAAGCAGATGTAGCTCCGCAAACGCAAATTGATGGTTACTGGATGGGTCTTTCTAAGCGCTCATTCCAGGTCGCTTAAGACTTATTTGCGTAAAAGCGCCCTAAAAACTCTTTTTTAAAGTCAAAGAAATCACCGCTATTGATAGCTGTGCGCATCTGATCAACTAAGCGCACAATAAATCGCTCATTGTGAATCGTGGCAAGGGTTGCTGCGCTCATTTCTTTTGATCTAAAAAGGTGGCTGACATAGGCGGCTGTGTAATTTGCGCAGGTGTAGCAATCGCATGTTTCATCAATAGGGGAGAACTGACGCTGGTATTTATTGTTTGTCAGGTTTACCCGGCCATCTTGTGTCATGACGGCGCTTGTGCGTGCCTGACGCGATGGTGCGACGCAGTCAAATGTATCTGCGCCATTTTCTACCCCCACGAAAAGATCATCTGGTTCACCAATACCTAGCAAGTGCCGCGGCTTATCTCGGGGGAGTTCTTCACATAGCCAACCAACAATGGTTCCAAGTTTTTCTTTATCAAGGGCCCCGCCCAACCCGAATCCGTCAAAGGTGATTCCATCTTCGTTGAGCGCAGCGAGATCTTTTGCAGCTTTGCGGCGCAGATCTTCATATTGAGCCCCCTGCAAAACTCCAAAGAGTGCTTGGTAGGGACGGTGAGATCTACTCGCGGTGAGTTTGCCATGTTCAACAAGACAACGCTTTGCCCAGAGGCGGGTGCGCTCAACAGAGCGCTCTTGATAGCTTCGGGTGTTATGAAGGGTTGTGCATTCATCAAAAGCAAAAATAATGTCAGCACCTAGTTGATGTTGAACTTGCATAGACACTTCTGGAGTGAATCGATGCATGGAGCCATCAAGATGGGATTTAAAAGTTACTCCGTCGTCATCCACGTGAGCTAGTCGTTCTTTGTTATCTGCGATGACTTCATCTGAGCGAAATGTCTGGGTATCCATAGCAATAACTTTTTTAAAGCCCACACCGAGTGAGAGAACTTGAAAGCCACCGCTGTCTGTAAAAGTTGGTCCCGGCCAATTCATAAATGAACCGAGCCCGCCTGCTTCATCAACAAGTTCAGGTCCAGGCTGCAAGTAGAGGTGATAGGCATTTGCTAGAAGTGCCTGCGCTCCTAAATCTTTCATGGATTCAGGGAGAACCGATTTCACTGTTGCTTTTGTTCCAACTGGGATAAAAGCCGGAGTTTGGATAACCCCGTGAGGTGTAGAGATCTCGCCACTTCTACCGAGGGAACCACCTAGTGCTTTGTGGACCTTGAATGTAAAGGAGCTCATGTGGTTATTATCTACCATTATGAGCGCTGTTGAAGTTCTTCCAGAGGCATCTTCATTTGCTCAAAGGAGTCCACGCCAAATTGCCTGGCGCAGGCTTAAGAGAAATAAAGTTGCCCTAGTTTCTGCCTGTATTGCGATCTTTTTTATTGTTTTAGCTTTTGGCGCTCCGCTGATCACAAAGATTTTTGGTGTTGATAACACAACAATTTATCCCACGACTATTGGCCCAGATGGGTTGCCAAAGGGCGCTTGGGGTGGGGTGAGTTGGCACCATCCATTTGGAGTGGAACCACAAGTTGGCAGAGATCTCTTTGGTCTTCTGACATACGGATCTCGTATCTCATTTTCGATTGCAATCATTACAAGCATTACCTTTGTTGCGGTTGGTTTATTTTTAGGAATTTCAGCTGGCCTTATTGGTGGGGCATATGACAACTTCATTGGTCGTATCTGCGATTTCTTACTTGCATTCCCAACAACATTTATGTTTGTTGCATTAGCCCTTCCATTGACACAAAGAGTGGAATCCCTTGGTCTGGCGAAGAACAATGGCGCGCGCATTATCGTGATGGTCTTAATTCTTGTTGTCTTTAGTTGGCCAAGCTTCTTTCGAGTTGTGAGATCACAAGTCTTAAGTATTCGGGAGAAAGAATTTATCTTGGCATCAAGATCTCTAGGCGCTTCAAATATGCGAATTATTACTAAAGAGATTATGCCGAACCTGTGGCCGTTAGCAATTATTTATCTCTCTATCTCGCTTCCTGGATATTTGGCTGCAGAAGCGGTGTATTCATTCTTAGGCGTTGGTGTGCAGGCTCCTGGTTCAACGTGGGGCTTAGTACTAGATGATGCTCAAAACTTCTGGCAGCGAGATCCTGCCTACCTTGCAATCCCTGCAGTCATGGTTGTCATTGTTGTCCTCTCCCTCAATCTCTTTGGTGATGGCCTTCGCGACGCACTTGATTCAAAATCTGACCGTTAGATCACCCTTCTCCCAGCGCCCTGCCCGTCTAGTAAAAACGGACAAATAGGAATAATCTTTGGTTCACTTAAGCCAGCGCTGTCTCCACAGCGCTGGTCCCTCACATAAAGAAGGAGGACACATGTCCGCCCATAACTTCTTGAAAAGCCGCCGTAAGGTAGTTGCATCTGTTGCTGCACTGACATTTGCCACATCAATGGCGCTTTCAGGCTCTGCTGTAAACGCTGCTACAGGCACACCACAAACTGGTGGAACTTTGTATTTCGTTACAAATGCGACGCAGCTCAATCACATTGACCCAGCTCGCGTGTATACAGGTGAAGATATTGCTTTCCTGAATTCATACCTTTTCCGAAACTTGGTGACATACGCACCAGTTCCAGGTAATGCTGGATTTACCCTCAAGCCAGACTTGGCAACAACGACTGGTACACCTACCCAAGGTGGAAAGACCTGGTCATGGACTTTGAAATCTGGCGTCAAGTGGTCAGATGGCTCTCCTGTTACATGTGCGGATGAGAAGTACGGAATCTCTCGTGTATTTGCAACAGATGTAATTACGGATGGTCCGTCATATGCAATCCAAGATCTTGATATTCCACAGGATTCAAGCGGAAATTCACTTTATGCTGGACCATACAAGAAGACCGGTCAATCGTATTTTGATAAGGCCGTTAGCTGTAACGGGCAGACACTTACTGTTCATTTGAATAAGCCAGTTGGTGATTTCAATTACTTTGGAGCATACCCAGCAATGGGCCCAGTTAAGCAATCAGCCGATACAGGAGATAAGTACGACAACGCTCCGCTGTCAACAGGTCCATACAAGATTGCGTCAAATAAGATCGGTACAGCCCTGACTCTTGTTCGTAATCCAAATTGGAGCCAAGCAGCTGACTCAACTCGTCATGCATATCCAGATCAGATCGTGATGCGTTTTGGTGTGTCAGAAGATGTGCGCGATCAGATTTTCCTTAGAGACCAAACTCCTAATGCGGTTAACTATGACAATTTACAGCCACAAAACCTTCCAACTTTCTTTAGTGGGGCGACCACAAAGAATCGTGGAATGAATGTGACATCTCCTTATACCCGTGTTTATTCAATGAATGTTGCCCCCGGGCATCTTGATTGTTTAGATATTCGTAAAGCAATTTTCTTTGCTACCAATGAGACGGCAATCATTCAGGCACGAGGCGGAGAGAAGTTCTATGGAGTGCTTGGCGATAACGTCATCGATCCACTTTTGGCTCTTGACTATGCGCCCACTACAGGAAATATCCATGATCCAAACTTCTTGCCAGAAGGCAACCTCTTCTACGCCCACTCTTTGATGCAGAAGGCAGCAACAAGCTGTCCTGCAACCTATAAGCGTGTGACTCAAAACGGCATCGTTATGGACTTTGGTGATACCGCTGCTTATAAGAGAGATGCAGTTCTTTTGAAGTCAGCGCTTAATGCTGCTGGTATTCAAATCACATTCAACTTCATTCCGACAGGTAGTTACTGGTCTTATGCGCAGAATCCAGCAAAGGAAGACGACATTGTTCGTTCAGGTTGGGCTGCTGACTGGCCAAATGCTTCAACTGACATCCCTGACTTCTTCTTGAAGGATGGCGGGTTTAACTTGAATCAGAACTACACGGATCCAGGTTACGCTGCGTACAAGGCCAAGATCGTTGCAGCGCAAGGTGAGACAAACCGAGCAAAGCAGGCAGCGATGTGGAAATCACTTGCCCAATACTCCATGGATCAATACTGGAACTTCGGTATCGTCTTTGAATTACAGCAATTCCAATGGGGTTCAAAGGTCGGGGGAGTCGATTACTGGCTACCTCAAGGATCTTTCCTATACCCAAATCTCTACGTAAAGAAGTAACACCTACGTAGTTAGCTTCGTTTTAAAAGGGGTGGCTCATACGAGTCGCCCCTTTTTGAAAGAGTTGTTACATGTACTCTCACACCCTGTATTACAACGAACCCATCTAAGAAGGGAAGAGCATGCTCAAGTACATTTCACGGCGCATTGCTTACACCCTTCTCCTTTTGTTCTTACTGACAATTGTTGTTTATCTCATCTTTGGATTGCTCCCAGTTGACCCGGCTCGCATCTCTTGCGGCATTCACTGCAACCCTGCGGTGGTCAATGGCAATAGACACCGGCTTGGGTTAGATGTGCCGCTCTATGAGCAGTGGTGGAGATTTTTTCTCGGCATATTTGTCGGACGCACATATGGCGATGGGGCTGCAAGATTCACATGCCCAGCACCTTCACTCGGTTATTCATTTCCAAACAATGAGTGCGTCACAACGGTTATGGCTCACGCTTTCCCCTTCACGCTGAGTCTTGCAATCGGTGCCTTCATTCTCTGGTTTGTTTCGGGTGTGAGCCTGGGCGTATTAGCCGCACGCTTTCGGGGCACATGGATTGATAAGGGTGCGACTGCATTCGTTCTGATCGGCAGCTCAATGCCCATCTTCGTATTAGGACTTCTGGTCTATATCGGTGCATTACTGATGCATTGGATTGATCCGATTTCTCAAGGTCAATGGGTCTCGCCATGGAATGATCCATTTGGGTTCTTTAAGAACTTTATATTTCCTTGGATTACCCTCGCTTTAACTTTCAGCGCTGTTTATACGCGTCTTACTCGAAGCAATGTCATTGAGACATCAAGTGAAGATTTCATTCGTACCGCTCGCGCTAAAGGTGTGAGTCCCCGCCGGGTGCTGGTTAAGCACAACCTTCGTACGTCACTGGCTCCTCTTCTTACAAACGCAGGTATTGATTTTGGAGGGCTTCTTGGTGGAGCAATTATTACCGAGACGATTTATCAATTGCCTGGTTTAGGAGAGATCTCACTGAAGGCGGTATTACAAAACTTTGACCTGCCTCTCATAGTCGGCACCACCTTGTTTGCGGCAACATTTATTATCGTATTTAACCTGATCGTCGATATTGCTTATGCCTACCTTGATCCACGGGTGCGAATCGGATGAAGCCTTTTCTTGAGGTAAAAAACCTTTCGGTGGCATTTCCCACTGAAGATGGACTTGTTCAGGCAACTGATGATGTTTCCTTCAGCGTTGACCTAGGTCGGACTCTTGCGATTGTTGGTGAATCTGGCTCTGGTAAATCTGTTTCGAGTATGGCAATTATGGGCCTTCATAATCCTAAGAGGACAGTTATTTCCGGTGAAGTAGTTTTCAATCTTGAATCTGGCCCGGTTGATGTGATCTCCTCTGATGAAGAGACTGTGCGCAAGATGCGTGGGAAATCTATGGCAATGGTCTTTCAAGACCCCATGTCATCTCTTCATCCTTATTACACAATCAATAACCAGATCTCTGAAGCATGGCTTCTACATAACAAGGGCTCTAAGGCAGATGCCCGCAAACGCTCTCTTGAGATGTTGGATTTGGTTGGTATCCCTGATCCTCATAAGCGCATCGATGAATATCCTCACCAATTTTCTGGGGGTATGAGACAGCGCGTGATGATCGCCATGTCACTCGTGAATAACCCCAAGCTACTCATTGCTGATGAACCGACTACAGCACTTGATGTGACTGTTCAATCAGAGATCTTGGCCCTTATTCAAAAGATGCAGAAAGAATTTAATACCGCAGTCATTTTGATTACCCACGATATGGGCGTCGTTGCCGAGGTGGCTGATCGTATTAACGTGATGTATGCAGGACGTTTAGTTGAGCAAGGCGCTGTCGATGAGATCTTCTATCGCCCAGCACATCCATATACTGTGGGCTTACTTGGCTCTATCCCGCGCGTGGATGAGAAGCACGGAAGCCGGCTTAAAACTATTAATGGACAACCACCATCTTTAATCGGCCTTCCTGCAGGGTGCGCTTTTGCTAGCCGATGTGAATTTGCCAGCCATGTTCCCGGCAATTTATGTGCAACAACCCGGCCGGAGACTCAAGAGAAAATGCCGGATCATTTTGCAAGGTGTCATCTGGGGGCAGCTCAAGTTCAACAGATCTCTTCCAGTAAGAAGGTGGGCTGATGTCTGAGCCGATCTTGAAGGTCATGGGTTTGAAGAAACATTTCACAAGTTCTGGTGGAGTTATGGGGCGCAATAAATTTACGGTGAAAGCCGTCGATGGAATTGATTTTGAAATTGCTCACGGGGAAACCGTTGGCTTGGTGGGGGAATCTGGCTGCGGCAAGACAACTGCTGGGCGCACAATCGTTCGTCTCTATGACCCAACAGAGGGCCAAATTATTTACGAAGGTGAAGATGTAGCAAAGGCAGATTCCAAAGAACTCAAGCATCTTCGTTCCCAGATTCAAATGATCTTTCAGGATCCGTATGCATCTTTAAATCCAAAGCACACCGTGGGAAAGATTATCGCCGCCCCCTTTGAAATTCACGGCATTACTCCTGCCAAAGGTGTGAAAGCAGAAGTGCAGGATCTCCTTGCTCGCGTTGGGTTAAACCCAGAACACATCAATCGTTTTCCCCATGAGTTCTCTGGTGGTCAGCGCCAGCGCATCGGTATTGCCCGAGCACTTGCCCTGCGCCCTAAATTGATCATCGCCGATGAGCCGGTCTCTGCCCTAGATGTTTCTATCCAAGCCCAGGTAGTAAATCTTCTCGATGATCTACAAGATGAGCTTGGTTTGTCATATCTCTTTATTGCCCATGACTTATCAGTCGTTCAACATATTTCTGATCGGGTAATCGTGATGTATTTGGGCAAGATTATGGAGATCGCACAAACAGAGGCCCTCTTTGCAAGTCCTCATCATCCTTACACGAAGGCGCTTTTATCTGCTGTGCCCATTCCAGATCCAGAGATTGAACGAAAGCGCGAGCGCATAGTCATGACCGGCGATCTACCAAGCCCAGCAAACCCACCTAGTGGCTGCGTCTTTAATACTCGCTGTTGGAAGGCCCAAGACAAGTGCAGAAGCGTTGCCCCAGAGCTACTTCAGGTGGGCGCCAGTCAGGTTGCCTGTCACTTCCCTGAATAGTTACCAGATACGAACGCGATCATTTTCTGCCAGGTAGAGCTGATCACCTTCTTTCACTCCAAAAGCATCGTAGAACTCCACAAGGTTTTTGACTACCTGGTTACATCTAAATTCATCAGGGGAGTGTGGATCTGTAGCTACGCGCCTTCTTACTTCCTCCGGACGCATCTTTCCGCGCCATACCTGCGCCCAACCATAAAACAAGCGTTGATAACCGCTCAGTCCATCAATAACTGGCGCATCTTGGCCCTTTAAAGAGAGCTGATAGGCCTTATGAGCGATTGTTAGGCCTCCTAGGTCACCTATGTTTTCCCCAATAGTTAAAGCCCCGTTAACGTGAACCTCAGGGGCGCCAGATGGGTGTAATTGTTCGTACTGATCGATGAGTTTTTTAGTGCGTTTTTCAAACTCGTTGCGATCACTATCTGACCACCAGTTTTCAAGGTTTCCATCACCGTCATATTTGGATCCTTGATCATCAAAGCCGTGGCCGATCTCATGGCCTATGACTGCGCCAATGCCTCCGTAGTTAGCGGCGTCATCTGCTTCTAAATCAAAGAACGGTGGCTGCAAGATTGCTGCAGGAAAGACGATCTCATTCATACCTGGGTTGTAATAAGCGTTGACGGTTTGCGGGGTCATATGCCACTCAAGGCGGTCGATCGGGGAGCCGATCTTTGCAAATTCGTATTCCTGGCTAAAGATCGCAATGTTGCCCAGATTGCCAATCAAATCATCTGGGGTGATTTCAAGTTTGCTGTAGTCGCGCCACTTATCTGGATAGCCAATTTTGGGAGTGAATTTATCCAGCTTGATGAAGGCCTTTTTCTTCGTCTCCTCGCTCATCCAATCAAGGGCTGCGATATCAACGCGGTATGCCTCAATCAGATTACTTACCAACTCCACCATCCGTGCTTTTGCAGCCGGTGGGAAATGGCGAGATACATAGACCTCACCCACCGCCTCGCCGAGCGCCCCTTCAACTAAACCAACTCCGCGCTTCCAGCGCTCGCGCAATTGTGGTGTGCCAGAAAGAGTCGTTCCATAAAACGAAAAATTTTGATTGACGATCGCAGAATTTAAATATGGAGCCGCGCCAGACAGGGTGTGCCAGGTGAGCCAAGAGCGCCACTTATCTGCCTCAAAGTTCGTGAGCATTTGGCCAAGGCCTGTAAAAAATGAAGGCTGGCGAACAATTGAGTTTTCAAGAATCTTGGCAGGGGTCTTACTAGCCCCCATCCACAGATCCCAATCAAAGCCAGATGAAATCTTCTTCAGCTCGGCCAGAGAAAGTTTGTTATAGGTCAGCTCTGCATCTCGATCGCGCACCTGGTCCCAGTGATGAGATGCAAGTTCGCTCTCTAATTCAAGGATGCGATGCGCATGGTTTTTTCCATCAGGAATTTTTGCAAGATCAAACATTTTTTCGATATGAACGAGAAGTGCATCGCGGATCGAGGCATATTCATCTTCGCGGTAGTAGGCCTCATCAGGAAGACTCAAACCAGATTGGCCAATGTAGGCGATGTATGAGGCGCTGTCATGGTCATCGGTATTTATGTATGTATAGAACATTCCGCCGTTGCCTCGGTATTCAAACTCTCCCATGGTGGCAAGAAGTTCTTGGGCAGTTGCGATGGATTGCGCTTTCTTCAGGTCATCTTCGATAGGGGAGATGCCAAGTTCTTCAGCGCGAGCCTCATCCATGAAGCACTTGTAGAGATCGCCAATCTTCTGCTCATTGCTTCCGGGTTTTACCTGCCCTTGAGCAAGCTCTTCGATTATCGCGCGAACCTGCGCCTCACTCTGATCACGCAGCGCATAAAAGGCACCATCGGCGGCGCGGTCATCGGGGATTGTGGCGCTTTGGATCCATGCCCCGTTCACATGGCGATAAAGATCGTCTTGCACTCGGGTTGCGCTGAGGACATGGCTTAGGTCTATACCGCTCTTGTTTTTCATATGCGATAAGCCTAACGCAAGGGGAAGAATTTCAACTTTCAACTATTCCTAGATGGGCTTAGGCTTCATCTATGGCCACCAAAACGACCAAGAAAAAAGCGCCCCGATGGCTAAGCCCCAGGGAGCTCAAAGCTTGGCGTTCATACATCGTTGCATCACGTCGATTGTGGGATGCAATGGAGGGGGACTTGTCGCCCCATGATTTATCTATGTCGGACTATGAAATCTTGGTGCATTTAAGTGAAGCTCCAGATCGCCAAATTCGCATGAGCGAATTAGCGGAGTGCGCAATGATTTCTAAGTCCAGGCTTTCTCATCGAATGAAAGTGATGGAGAAGGCAGGGTGGGTTCGCCGAGAGGTTTGTAAGGTTGATAAGCGAGGCTCTTTTGCCATCATGACTGAGAAGGGTTGGAAGGCAATTGTGAAGGCGGCCCCTGATCATGTGGAGAGTATCCGCGCCCGTTTTGTTGACCACCTGACAGTTAAGGACCAAGAGGATTTAGCAAGAATATTTGAAAGAGTCAGCGCCAAGATGCGCGAGCAATTTGCTTCAGAAAAAGATATTTAAATTTACGCTCTTTGTAACTAAAAGTAGCAAGTAAAAAGCCCCGCCACTTTTCAGCAGCGGGGCCCTTTAATGGGGATGAGTTACTTCGCTGCTGCCTTCTTACGACGGCGGCGCTTTGGAGCTGCTGTCTTAGCAGCTGCCTTCTTACGACGACGCTTTGGAGCTGCCTTCTTAGCAGCTGCCTTCTTACGACGACGCTTTGGAGCTGCCTTCTTAGCAGCTGCCTTCTTACGACGACGCTTTGGAGCTGCCTTCTTAGCAGCTGCCTTCTTACGACGACGCTTTGGAGCTGCCTTCTTAGCAGCTGCCTTCTTGCGACGCTTCTTTGGAGCTGCTGTGGCAGCCTTCTTACGACGACGCTTTGGAGCTGCTGTCTTAGCAGCTGCCTTCTTACGGCGACGCTTTGGAGCAGTTTTCTTAGCTGCAGCCATTTACTTCTCCTATCAGAATGGTTCGATCCGTCACCGAACCTGTTCAAGGAGAAGCGTGTCAGTAAATACAGAAATATTCCACTATTTATGGCAAAAAAGTGGGTGCGTGTCGCAACATTATTTTTTTAATTATTTGTGCTGTTTTGCTTTTTTTCTCGTTGCATTACTGCGAAGTAATTAGTTTTGGAATCGTATTTACGAAATTCTGGCAATTTTGCGGCAAAAAAACCGATAAATCCGACGCATAAGAGCCCTCCACTGACCACAGAAGTGCGCAAAGTTGTCACTGCAGCCACCGATCCTGCCCGTAATTGCCCTCCAAGTGGTCCAACTGAGTAAGAAAGTAGTTCCAAACCGGCCAATCTGCCCCGATATTCATCTGCAATGGATTGATTCCAGATTGCGCCCCGACATAACGCACTCACTTGGTCAGATGCACCTGCCATGGCCAAAAAGAAGAGGATGACCCATAAGGAATTGGTACTTCCAGCCAGAGCAATACTGATTCCCCAACCCATTGCTGCCAAGGTAATTGCCCAACCATGGCGGGTAAATGTTTTCATCCAGCCACTGGTTGCGGTGATGGTTATGGAGCCGAGCATTCCGGCGGAATAGAAAAGCCCCAGCGCCCATCTGGAGTGAACCTCATCTGCCCAGAATGGAAAGAGGGCATTTGGCATAGCGAAGAACATCGCAGATAAATCAACCAGGTATGTACCCATCAAATCTTTGCGGGAGGCGGCATATTTCAGGCCAGCAATCATGCTGGAGATATTGGCTTCATTTGTTTTATCACTTGGAGGAATGGGTTTAATTCGAAGGATGAAAATAAGTGATGCAAGGTAGGTAACCACATCAATGATGTATGCCGTTTTCACTCCTGTCGTGGCAATAATCAACCCGGCAAGTGAAGGTCCAATAACGGCGCTTACTTGCCAGCGAAGTTGCATCAAAGAGTTGGCGGCAGGCAGGTCATCGTGGGAGACGATCCGGGGCAATATCGCACCCAGGCTTGGACTTTGGAGCCCATCGACGGCAGAAAAAAGCGCAGCAGCAATATAGAGAATAAGAAGACTTGGATGGCTCATCACAGAGTTACCAAAAAGAGCTAGCGAGATAAATAGAGCCGCAGCCTCGCATATCCAGATTATTTTCTTGCGGTCCACGGAATCTGCAAGGACTCCGCCGTAGAGAGCAAAAATAATCAGCGGGATAATTTCAATCGCTCCCATGAGTCCGACATCAATATAGGAATGGGTGAGCTCTTTGATTTGAAAGGGCATTGCGACAAGGGTGAGGGCTGAGCCAAAGCGAGTGACTAGACCAGAGAAAAATATCGCCCGAAGATCGGGATACTTTCTTAAGGGGGAGAGGTCTACCGCAAATTTAGCCACGGGTAGAGCCTATTTCACTCAGTGCTTGTATTAATGGAAAGTCTGATCAACGCCAGGAAAGTGGCCGGTTGAAACATCCTTCATCCACTCTGTGATCCCTTGGGTCATTTGACCGCGAAGATCCTTATAAGCCTTAGCAAACTTAGGAGGGTTCTCTGTCATGCCCATCAGATCTGTCCAGACAATAACCTGGGCGTCAGTGCCATTACCAGCGCCAATTCCAATAACTGGAATTTCAAGTTCTGCCGCTATTGCCGTCGCAAGTTCGGTTGGGACTAACTCAAGGACTAGCGCGAAGACACCAGCATCTTGGAGAGCTCGTGCATCTTTCATAATGCGCGCACCATCATCCCCGCGACCTTGGACTTTAAAACCGCCGAGAGCATGAACCGATTGCGGCGTAAGACCTAGGTGGCCCATTACTGGGATACCTGCAGCTACTAGCTTTTTGATGTGAGGGGCAATCTTTTTGCCACCTTCAAGCTTTACTGCTCCGACCTTTGCCTCTTTAAAAAAACGAATGCCCGTTTCAAGTGCTTTTTTGGGAGATTTTTCATAGGAGCCAAAGGGGAAGTCTGCAACAACTAGAGCGTGGCTAGAGCCGCGTACTACTGCTTTGGAGAGCATCAGCATCTCATCCAAGGTAACCGGGATTGTGTTCTCTTGACCTAAAAAGTTATTACCTGCGCTATCGCCGACCAACAGTACTGGCACGCCAGCCTCATCAAAGATGCTCGCAGTCATCTGCTCATAGCAGGTGATCATTGACCACTTCTGCCCGCGCTTTTTCATCTCTGCTAAATCTGAGATTGTGGTGCGGCGCTTTTTTGCGGCAGGCGTATTGCTTGCGTGGTTAGACATAGACGACTCCTTTGCGCTCGCGGCCAAATGGTCCGCGGCTTATTCATCTGCCAAAGCAGTGAATCTGGTGAAAATTAGTTTATCCCATTTATAGAGCCCCGATAGAGTTGGGTTATGAGCAAGGCGATGATGGGACAGCTT